>ERZ1027099.210-NODE-210-length-36169-cov-10.126654_pt1 | contig 36169 bp, 26 predicted proteins | sample MGYA00519408_ERZ1027099 | MGnify/ENA primary metagenome ERZ1027099 (study PRJEB26926, sample SAMN06164646) | human gut metagenome | biome: ENVO:00009003; feature: ENVO:2100002; material: ENVO:00002003 | host: Homo sapiens | place: USA | collected 2012 ...
GTCGGCAGCGTCAGATGTGTATAAGAGACAGAAATAAAAAATCATCACCGGACTAAAGATAAGACCTCCAACTTGATTGAAAACAAGTCAGCGGCTAACGTCGAATAAGTACTAGCCATTGAACCATATATTTTCTCCGTATGCGCCAATGTATATAATTCAATCAAAGCATCAACTATACCATTCTCATTATCTCTCCGTACCTCTTTTAAGCTAGTTATTATCCGGTCACCAAATAATTCTAATAGTTTTCTTTTTTCCTCATATGAGTCAGACGCCACATAAAACAACGTATTTGGATCAAATGCGATTTCTTCTTTTATCTTCATCGTGAACAAAGATAATGGACTGTTTAAAGTAGGAGTCAAATGGTCTCCACGTCTAATGTGTACCCCTATGACACGATGATTCTTAAATGCAGAGATACGAGCCTTTATTTGCCCTTGATACATTTCCAGCGGCAAAATATATCGAAAAGTATCATCATTCTTATAAAATGATTGATACTGAACCAAATACACAGAATTATACCGTTGAAATGATTTCAACAAAGTTGAAGAAGAAAAAGATGTATAGACATTCTTCTCATAAATTCTCACCGGGAAACACACTCTCTGATATAAATAGGGCAACCACAAATTGCGTTTCCGTGGACGGTCATAAATATAATGCCAGAAAGACGCATCTATAACCTCTACTTTCGATGGAGCAATATCAATATGAAATAAAGAATGAAAATTTGCTCCCATCCCCCAATCCTTGAACCAAATCACCCGAAGTCTTATCGAGTTATCTCTGCAAAACGAAATAGCCGATGAAATGGCATAATATCTATTAGCCAATCCCCCCATTGGTACTAAATATAAAGTCTTCTTTTTTTCCATATAAACTCTATGCATTCCCTAAATATTACAGATTGTGTCTTCCACATAATTCCAATGTATAAGATTACAGACACAATAATCTTCAAAGCAAACCGTATATAAATATTCCCCGAGAAGAAAGAGACCCACCAAGCGCAGCTCAAAACTGAGAGAGTGATAAGAAAATAAGGCAATATGTCTCTTATTACATGATATAATCTAACACCTATCAAATGGCTCGCAAAACAATGCCACACAAGCAGCCAGCAAAGGTAAGCGAGCACATAAGCCGCAACCATCCATAAAATTCCATAAGGCAACATCATTATCAGCAACAATATCTGGAGTATGCCAAATATTACGTTAGCATACAAATAAATATTAGATTTCCCATGACTGATCACGATATTTTTATAAAGCTCGCATATCGGGGAAAAAGCTCCCCAAACGCACAGTAATTGCAAAATAGGAACACAAGGCGCCCACTTTTCCGTAACCGTGATCAGGATCAACTCATTTGCGACCAACGCCATGCCAAACATCAATGGAAAAGATATAAAAGCCGTAAAACGGATCATCTTTCTTAAAACCTGTACTTGCCTCTCCTTCTCGTAAGAGACTTGAGCAAATACCGGCTGGGCTACTCCTGATATCATTCCCGTGATAAAACTCCCCCCCATATTCATCCATTTATAGCCTTGGGAATAATAACCGACTTGCTGAACCGTATAGAACTTACCCAATAAAATAGAGAATATATTCGTAGACATCTGGCTAAACAGATTTGTCAATAACAACCTTGCACTAAACGGGAACATCTCCCTCAAAGGCTGAAGGTTAAAAGAGAAAGTTGGCCTCCAAGGTGAATAATACCACCTAAGAAAAGTGCCTAAACCGATATAAAGTACTCCTTGAATAGCAATCCCCCAATAAGCCATACCATTCAACGCCATGATCAGTGCAGCCGTGTTGGATAATAACAACGCATAGATATCAATCTTTGCCCTTTCCTTGACCATCAAGTTTTTAAACAAATAAGCGGCTTGAGCTGTTCCAAAACAACCAAACAAAAAACTTAAAAATACGATACGGGATACCCACAACAAATCCGGCTGGTCAAAAAAAACGGCAATCAAAGGCGCCGAGAAAAACAAAATCACATAAAGGCCAATCCCTACTACTATATTAAACCAAAATACCGAGTTATAATCCTCATGCTTAATATCCAACTTATTTGTCAAGGCCGCCGAGAAGCCGCTTTCTTGAAGAGCATTCGCAAAACCCGTAAAAATAGTTAGCATCCCGACCATCCCATAATCTCCCGGCGATAATATGCGAGACAAAAAGATACCAAACAGCAATGCGAGTATCTGCTGTACCCCATTGCTCACCCCTCCCCAGAAGAGCCCTTTCGCTGTCTTATCTTTTAGTGATTGTTCTGCCATTTGATATTTACGGTAAAAGTGCCACAAAGATAAACATTTACTCTTGGGTAACGGGCAAAACCCGGAAGCTTTTCATACTTTATGTATAAAATAACAAATAGTACGTATGGAAATATGAATTAGTATCAATAGAAAACACCAATTAATATCAATAGAAATCCGGATTTCTATTGATACTAAATTAAAAAGTCTCGCACCTACTAGATATAATAAATTAACAATCAGAAATATACAAAACAAACCCATTCTAATATAGCTTATTGTATATTTTTACATTTTACTAGTCTTGCGAACTAAAGGAAGCGAAACAGGCACTCGTAGACTAATAGCCACATACACGGACATTGACAGACATAAACCGACACAGACCGATTTGCCTCATACGGCTTGCGATGCCTTTGTCATGTTTTCGAAAACAAGGTAATTCATTTAATCATCTTTTAAAATTTAGAAATTATGGCAGTAAAGTACAGATTGATCGAGAGAAAGAACTTGGGTAACGACAAGACAGAAACACCCAAGAAACAGTATGCGCAAGTGATCTATGGAGATCTTGTAGAGTTCGAGACTTTCCTCGAGGAAGTGGCAGATGGAAGTGGAGTAGGTTCCGCACAAGTCAAGGCGGTACTCGACCGTATCAATATCGTGTTGAAACGAAATCTCGCGCAAGGGCGCAGGGTGAATGTAGGCGAATTGGGCAATTTCCGTTTTGGGGTAGGCTCTACGGGAACCCCTACCACCGAGGAATTTACCACCAGCTTGATTAAAGAACCTAAAGTTGTCTTTAGTCCCGGAAAGGCCTTGAGAATAGCTAAGAAACTCACTAATTTCGAGAAAAAGGAACTCTCCGAACCGCAAAGCGGGGGTAGCCAAGACAGCGAAAGCCCTGACGAGATCTAAAATCTCAATCTCTATTCGCGGTGGATTTATGCTTTCAATACGTAAATCCACCGTATTGTTTCCAATATAAAACAAAAGCAAGCGGATGCGTTTCTACATCTTAAACGTATGATGATTATCACCCGAGACGAGAAACGAACCATCCAAGTCCAAGAGAGAACGATCGAGGTAGTCCCTATCTGGGAATGGATTCTCACGCCTTCCCCGCATAAATCCTCCGTATAATATCCACTACCTTCATACCTTCCAAGACGTTGGTCGTTATGATCTCGCCGGGGGCGCCGGAAAGGACATTGACCACGTTACGGATCACGAAGTTGTGGTTTTGGGCGGAGCCTTTGTAAGGGCCATAATCATTGCCGGGGTTGGTAGGGGCCAATTCCGGCATTTCATACCCCTTGATATGGCAATATTCTACCTCATTCATATATTGACCGCCGATTTTCACGCTGCCATTCTCAGCCACGATCAGCATGCTGCTTTCCAGATTCTTGTCCCATACCGCTGTAGAGTAGCTCAAACTGCCCATTCCACCGTTCACGAAATTAAAATTCACTAAACCGGAATCCTCAAAAGCGGTCAGTTTCTCGTGGTTGAAGTCGGCGAAACGGGTCTGGATATTACAGATATCCCCGAATAGCCAGTACATAATGTCGATGAAATGGGAGAATTGGGTGAATAAGGTACCACCATCCAAGGCAGCGTCGCCATGCCATCCTCCGGGTTTATAGTAGCGTTCGTCACGGTTCCAGTAGCAATTCAGCTGCACCATATAAATCTGGCCTAATTTTCCGGACTCAACCATCTCCTTAATCCAGACCGAAGGCGGGGAATATCGGTTTTGCATCACGCAAAATACCTGCTTGCGGAATCTCAACGAGGTATAAACCACTTTCTCGGCATCCGCCAAGGTCAAGGCCATCGGCTTTTCTATGACCACATGATGTCCGCTTTCTATCGCTTGGATCGCCATCTCGGCATGTAAACCGTTGGGTGTACAAATATTCACCACATCTATATCCAATCCCAAACGGAATAGTTCATCTATATTCCGGGCGAAAGGGACTGCGTAAGCCTCGATCCCCAGCTCCTCTTTCGGACGGATATCACACAAAGCGACCAACTCCGCCCCTTCATCCCGGGTAATCATCTCGGCATGACGCTTACCTATATGACCACAGCCGATCACGGCGAAACGTATCTTCCTATTCATAAAACACTCTTTATAGATTCTATAATATAAGCCTGCTCCTCTTCTGTCATCTCCGTATGAATCGGCAAGGATAATACGGATCGGCTCAAGCGAGAAGCGACATTCAAATCCCCGGAAATCCGGCATCGACCCCTCATCACCTCCTGCTCCTGCAAAGGCAATGGATAATAAATCATAGAAGGAATACCTCGTTCTTTTAACGCAGCTTGTACTTGATCCCTCTTTTCTACAGCTAGCTGTACCGTATATTGATGATAAACATGCGATGAAAAGGCTGATTTTAGCGGTTTGCGTACAGCTTTCAATCCGGAAAAGGCAGCATCGTATCTAGCAGCCACTTTACAACGAGCGGCGGCAAATTCATCCAAATACCGAAGCTTAACATCTAAGACAGCGGCCTGCAAGGTATCCAAACGGGAGTTGCAGCCCACCAAAGAATGATGATATTTCATCTTTTGCCCATGATTGGCGATCATTCGCAGGCGTTCGGCCAATCGCACGTCGGAAGTAAACATCGCCCCACCATCTCCATAACAAGCCAACGGTTTCGAGGGGAAGAAAGAGGTCGTACCTATAGAGGCGATCGTACCGGCTTTCTTTACCGTTCCATCCGAGAAGGTATAATTAGCACCGATGGATTGGGCATTATCCTCGATCACATATAAATTATGGCGGCCAGCGATACTCAAGATCGATTCCATATCACAACACTGGCCAAAAAGATGAACCGCGATAATAGCTCTCGTCTTTTCAGACAGGGCATCTTCTATCTTTTCCGGGTCTATATTGAATGTACCGGGATCTACATCCACTAATACCGGCACTAGGCCAAGAGCCAAAGCGACCTCAGCCGCAGCGATATATGTAAAAGCAGGAACGATCACCTCATCGCCCGGATGTAAGTCTAATGCCATCAAAGAGATTTGCAAAGCATCCGTACCGTTGCCGCACGGGATCGCATAAGGAATACCTAAATAATCTGATAAATGGTTACAAAATCCCTTCACCTGAGGGCCATTGATAAAGGCGCAAGCATTTATCACCGTTTGCATGGCAGGATCGATCTCACTACGCAAACGTTCATACTGCTTCCGCAGATCTACCATCTGTATCTGTTTCTCAAGCATCTTATCCATTCAAAAAATAGGGCTATCCCGTCGTTAAAACGGAATAGCCCCCTCATTATTGCGTTTACCTTATTATTTCACCTCACTACCCGGTTTCACCTCTTTCTCCGGGGTGATAACGGCCAGCTTTCCATCGAAATTCTCGGCGGAGAGAATCATACCCTCGGAAACAATACCTTTCAGCTTACGGGGAGCTAAGTTAGCGATGAAGCAAACTTGCTTGCCTACCAATTCCTCGGGTTTATAATGCTGGGCGATGCCCGACACGATCGTGCGTTTCTCCAGGCCATCGTCTATACGGAACTGAAGCAGCTTATCCGCTTTCGGAACCTTCACGCATTCCAGCACCGTACCCACACGGATATCCAGTTTCATGAAATCATCGAACTCGATATTCTCACGGATCGGTTTCGCCTTATAATTCGCTTCCTCATTCGCCTTCTTCGTATCCAATAATTTCTGCACTTGGGCCTCGATCACGCTATCCTCTATCTTCTCGAACAGCAACTCTGCCTTGCCCAATGGATGACCGGCCTCCAATAGATCCGTAGCACCTAGGCGATTCCATCCCAACGGCTCTACATTCAGCATCTTGTTCAGTTTCTCCATGCTAAACGGCAAGAACGGCTCAAAAGCGATCGCCAAATTAGCCGTAATCTGCAAAGCGATGTTCATGATCGTAGCGACACGAGGCATATCCGTCTTCGCCAACTTCCAAGGCTCCATATCAGCGAGATACTTATTTCCGATACGGGCTAGGTTCATCGCCTCTTTCTGAGCGTCACGGAAGTGGTAGGTATCCAACAGGCGTTCCACGTTCTCTTTCACATCCGCGAAATCCTTCAAGGTCTGACGATCATAATCCGTCAACTCACTTGCCGCCGGCACCTTACCCTCGAAATACTTATCCGTAAGGACTAACGCACGGTTCACGAAGTTCCCTAAGATAGCAACCAACTCGTTATTATTACGAGCCTGAAAATCTTTCCATGTGAAATCATTATCCTTTGTCTCTGGCGCATTGGCCGTCAAGACATAGCGCAACACGTCTTGCTTGCCCGGCATATCCACCAGATACTCGTTCAACCAAACCGCCCAGTTGCGGGAAGTAGAGATCTTGTCGCCCTCCAAGTTCAAGAACTCATTAGCAGGGACATTCTCCGGCAAGTTATAAGAACCTTCCGCTTTTAGCATGGAAGGGAACACGATACAATGGAATACGATATTATCTTTACCGATGAAATGGACCATTTTAGTCTCCGGATCCTTCCACCAAGTCTCCCAGCTATCCGGCAGCAACTCCTTCGTATTAGAGATATAACCAATCGGAGCGTCGAACCATACATACAGCACCTTTCCTTCCGCCCCTTCTACGGGAACAGGGATACCCCAATCCAAATCGCGACTCACCGCACGGGGTTGCAGCCCCATATCCAGCCAACTCTTACACTGTCCATATACATTAGGTTTCCATTCCTTATGATCCTCCAAGATCCATTTACGCAAGAACGGCTCCCACTTATCCAAAGGCAGATACCAATGCTTCGTCTCACGCATCACCGGCTTGCTGCCACTGATAGCGGATTTCGGATCGATCAAATCCGTCGGGCTAAGGGAAGTACCGCAAGCCTCGCACTGATCGCCATACGCCTTCTCGTTTCCACAATGCGGACAAGTACCCATGATATAACGGTCGGCCAAGAATTGCTTCGCCTCCTCATCGTAGTATTGCTCGCTTGTTTTCTCGATGAATTCGCCTTTATCATACAATGTACGGAAAAAATCCGAGGCCATCTGATGATGCGTAGCGGAAGTAGTACGTGAATAGATATCAAACGTGATACCGAACTCCTCGAACGATTTCTTGATAATACCGTGGTAACGATCCACCACATCCTGCGGCGTGATCCCCTCTTTCTTCGCTCTCAACGTAATGGGTACCCCATGCTCGTCCGAACCACCAATCATCAACACTTCCTCTCCCTTCAAACGAAGGTAACGGGCATAAATATCAGCAGGCACATACACCCCGGCCAAGTGTCCAATATGCACCGGTCCGTTCGCATACGGCAACGCCGTAGTAATCAGCGTTCTCTTAAAATGTTTTTCCATACCTTGTGTTCTCTTTTTGAGGGACAAAGGTACGGAATAATTTGGTTAGACGAAAAAGAATAATTTCCTTTGTGAGCAAGTTTCCTCTTAATGAGACTAGGAACTTTACCACTAATAATAATATATATGGGAAGAATACATAAAAAAAGGTATAAAAAAAGAGCTTACCGCTAGGGGACATAAGGCGGAAGCTCTTGACATCATGGAAAAGGGTAATTTCTTCGACAAAAAGAAGATTATTATAATAAAGATCGAAGATAAGATTTACACGGCGGCTATTACGACTTCCGAGAAAGGGACTCTAATCTCGTTTATTTAAATCCAAACCTATACACCAGCGCCAACCGGAAATTAAGCATGAAATGGGTCGCTGAGAAATTCTCCGTAGTCTCGCTCACTTGCGTCTCATAATCCCGCATATAGCTGGAAGCGTCAAATATCATCCGTGAACCAAAGCCAAGCCCCGCCTCAAAAGCGAAATTTCCGGAGATAGGTTGCGAATAATTCAACATCACTCCGATACCAAAGAACTGCCCGGTCTGTCCATGCCCTAGCGGATCATTATCACGCACGTTAAAGTTACCATATTTCAATTGCAAGCCTACATTGAATCCCCGATAAGTACCATCATCGTTAAACCATAAGCGAGGCTCCAAGGATAATGCCGACACTCCCCATAAATTATTAGGGTTCCCTTTATAGCCAAACCTCGAATACGTACCCCCTAGAATAACAGATCCCCAACCTCCAAACATATACTCCAATTCCAAGTTTGGCATGATCGATCCAGTCTTCAGTTCCGCTCCATTCTTTCCAACACTCAAACCCGGAGAGACCGTAAACCAAGGAAGTAAGTTAGTTCTAACAGTCAAGTTTGTCATCTGGAAAGTAGGATAGACTTTCGGCACCAAACGAGTCGCCTCTTGTCGAGGCTGGTACCCAGTAGACTGCCGTTCCGAGACTTGCGGCTCAAGCGCTACGGACACTGTTGCCTGCCGAGCAATCTCAGGCTCTGTACGAGCCGGTTGAGAGACTACCGGTGCTTTACTCACCTTCTCTTGTACGGGAGGAGTTACGGGAATCATTGCCCCTTCCTCATAGGGAAGATCGGCCTTACCATCAATGACAACATAAGCGAAGACCTCATCATCCACGCAAAGATCCGGATCGTTGAGCACATAAATATAAGGAACTTCCGCATATCTTTTCAGGCTTGACGAGATAGCGGGTATAGACTGATCCGTGGAATAAAAGATCTGTTTATTAGCGAACTCTGGCATAGCGAAATAAAGCAGGTACACATGTACGCTATTCCCCCACTCCCCACTACGGTCCACATAAAAAGAGATCTGTTTATTATCAAGCTCATATTTGTTTTTCAGATATTTCCTTACGGTGTTTCCTCTCCACATAGCAGTATTGACGGAGGTTTTGGATACAGCCCCTGTCTCTGTATAGATATGTGAGACAACCAACACATGAAACTCCCCATCCATCAAAGGATTCATCACCGGCCAGATTTTCCGGTTCAGTCGCTCCATCTCTATGGAATTATTCCCGTAGGTCGCCTGTATATCAGCTTCTCCGGGTATAAAGGAGAACAAGAATGAATCGCCCTTGGATTTCTCATTCTCCGACTGCCCTTGAGCCACAAAGATTGAGAGAAAAGAAAAACAAAATAGAATAATCAACGAATGTCTCATGTCTTCTCCTTTACATAATGATTAATAACGCGAAGATAACGCATTTAGTTTAAAATCCACTTCCATACAGGTACTACTTCAATGGGGCGTATCACATCCGCCCTAACTGAGAAAGGAGATTATTCGTAAGGATTAACCGTCACAGGAAGATCCACGTTTGTAACGGTTCCATTTACCGTAATAGTCAACGTTAAAGAGCCCTTATCTCCGGAAAGAGTATATTTAATATTATAATTTTTAGCCTCCTCAATATTCTGGCCTTCCCCTATCAATGTCTTAATATTTTTTGTATTTGTGAACGACTTTGCAGGGTCGTCCTTCAGAGTTCCTTTTATCACAATGTTAACATTCGAAGCTCCTTTTTTCACATATAGCTTCTTAGAAGAATCCAATGTATTCGTAGCCGATATCAACGAGTATTTCTCATTTGTGTCCGTAGGTTCTACCGTACCCGAGTAGGCGAACAAATCTGTAATAGTAGCTGAATTTTTGAGATCCGTAAATGTTGTATTATCAATTGAGATAATAGAATTTGTCAAGCTTGCTGTAACATTAACATTCTCAGTTGTCTTATTGGCCTCAACCACCACATCATTTTCCGTCCCTTCAAAAGTAGGCTTGTCAAAGTCCAACTCGCCCGTCATCGTGCCATAAGCAGCCGTTATCGAATAAGTACCTACTTCAACTGTTTTAACGGCTCCATTCGCAAAATCTGCGAATGTACCTAAATCGATGGGGGAGGAACCTCCTGCTTTCGTTCCCGTAATTACAAATTTCTTTTTCTCCTCATCTGACAAAGTAACTTCATCAGAAGCTCCCGCTTTCGTAGTAACACTAACAGAGGCATCAGCTTCAAGAGCGATGCCAAGTTCACCTGTTTTCACTTTTGTAGCGGGATTTACACCGCTATCCTCCAAGATATTGCTGCAGGAGGTTAAACCTCCGAATGCAAAGGAGGCTATGCCTAGTAATAATGCTTTTTTCATATTGAACTTTATTATCGTTTTTTTTAGTTTTATCATTAATTCAAACCTTTTTTATTTATATTGCAATGTAAATCCATACAAACATAAATAATCTACTTGTGCTGACACATTAGCTCTATTGTGATAGAATGAAACATAAGGCTCACCAAGAGAAAAATCTAATATCCCCGTATAGGTACCATATGACTCGCCTGTATTATTATTTCCAGAACATGTATGAGCCGTATAGTTCGTTGCGACAGAAGCATTAGAAGAAGTAGTTCCTATTTGCAAATTAATAGATTTACTCGATACACTAATAAGCCATGCACGATAATATTGAGCTTGAATCGAATAATCCGTTGAGATAGGTGATGGTATATGAAATTTGGGCGAAACTAAATATCCATTACTACCATCATTTTGAATTGTACATTTACTACCTTCGTACTTAACATTAACTTGAGTCCAATCACTATTATTTAAACCAGATTTATTATTATAGAAGTTAAAGCTATATGGCAATCCCGTAATATGGCAATTAACAGATGGTGCTGTTGCAGTTCCTCCATCAAAGGAGACCGTAGCTGTTAATGCATGTTTTTGCCAAGTGAGACCTGTTAATTTTCCAGTACCATATGGAAGTTCACCCGAATCCCCTCCACCATCCGTTGTATAAGTTACCTTTAGAAGATTTGAATAGTTTGCGTTATTCAATATATCCGAAGATATATTTACTGTTGCGGCAGCAATAATACTAGATCCGTCCATCTCATTTGCAGCGGAAGCTCCGAATGATTTATAAACCGAATAACTGGTTTTTCCAGAAACAGTTGCCGTAAATGTCGGTATAGGAATAGTTTCCATGGTGGCAGAGGTAGGAGGAAGATCTATTTTATCACCCGCCTTCAAAAAGATAGACGCAAACAATGTACTACCTTGAGGCACATACGGCCATCCTTCTGAGACATTCATTGTTACGTTATCAGGATTGCTCGAATACGTCCGGATTGTTTCTCCATTGTATAAGACCTTTATATCCCATGATGCAATCGCTTCTACCGGAGCACCATTAGCCGAAAGATTCAATATAACGTCTGTTCCAGTCAAAGAACCATTGTTATAATTATGAGTTGCTTTTGCTGTCAATTGAATGTTTGAGAATATAGACAAATCCGGATTACATTGAATGGTATATTGCGTACAAGAAACTGTTTCAGAAATCACAGTCCATTCCGTCGAGTTTTCCTTCTCTGCCAGATTCTTGCCATTGAATATGCCTGTCACTGATTGTCCGGCTTTTACATACAAATGGTTATTGGGGGTTTCTTTTGAAGCCAATAGCATTGATTCTTCACCCACTTTTAGCATCAACGCCCAAGTGGAATAATGTTTTTGTAGGCTCTCATCCACGGCAGGGATCAATAAAGTGTTCGCTAAAGCGGTTTCAATAGAAGCTGAAACCTGTTGGTTAGGCAGAACCGTAACGATTGAGGAACCCCAAAAATAGGGCTTTGTTTGAATCAAAGCATTCTCGCCGCAATAAGCGGAAACCGTATAATCACCGGTTTCCAAAACCAAAGAGCTACTACCTAATTCACTAAACTTTTTCGGGAAACCGTCAACGCTAGTTCCTCCTTTTTGGATATCTATCGTAAAATCGGAAGCATCCGGTATATCTTCGCTAGGTATAGATGCCGTTGACGCTTTCGTCTGCGAAGAAGACGAAAGCTCTGTAGCGACAGAGGCTAGTTCCAAACGTAAGTAACCTTGTCCTTCAGCAATGGGATTACGCAGATCTTCCGTCACACAAGCATTCAGCCCGAGCAATAGCCCTAGCAACCCAACGTAATATCTCCAATTTCTCCCAAACATCCTGTTCGCTATAACTAATACATATTCAACGTTTCGCAATCCACACTTTTCGTAGCCATCGAGTAGACGATCTCATAGATCGTACCCGCTTGAAGATTTGAGGCGGTTTCCTTCGTATCCAACGATTCTCCATCCACATTTATAGCATTCAAGGAAAACGTCAAGGTACTACCTATTGCAGATATGGGAAAATACCCAATCTCGGCAGGTTTAAGCGTGATTGTACGATCACCGATAGTTGCATCCAGCGTATAATCATTAAAGCTACTAGGCAGATCATCCTTCAAACATATACCGAAGTTTATCATCGGTACGGATACAGCCGGGTAAGTCACCTTCTCCGCCTCTATCACAAATGCCTGTTCCTTATAATAAACGGCCTCCCCCAAATTTCCCTCCGCAAAGACAGTTTCCATCGAGGCATAATTAGGAGTATATGCTTTCAATAGATAAGAACCTGCAGGTAACTCTATTTTACTTGGAATTTCTCCCGGCTCATACTTGCAATTATCATATAGGGCATCCCCTTTCCATATCTCTATCATGAACCGAGCATCTACCCCAGCTTTCGTATGGACAGCATTGACATCACTCGCCGCCACAGTCACGTTCTCCAAAGAGAGGAAACCCACAGCATTTCTTTTTAATAAATCCTCCTGCTGACAAGAAATCAGTAAAAAGAAAATCATAAATAGATATGTAATTCGTTTTATCATAAACACATTACTATTTTTCATAATTTAAGACAAAAGAATCTAGCCAGAACTGGGATCCTACTATATAAGCATTAGAATATCCATCCCATACGCTCGCATCTCTAAAATTATCCTCTAAATGGTCCTTGTCTTCCTTGGTTCCACTTTTAAAGACAACCCTAATATGTGAAATTCCAAACTCCTTGTTAACTTCATCATACATTATAGGCAATGTCTCTGTTTTATATGATCCCACCGACTCTCCTGACTGCATAATGCCAGATCCTACAATAATTTCCTGTCCTTCCTCAGTCATACTAATTAAATAAATAGCTATTTGATATTCATCATTATTATAAGGAGATGCTTTATAGGTAAAAGATAATGACGTAGGACGGATATATGCTTCTTTCGGATAGATGAAATCTTTCCCTGCATCATAATCTCCAACACAAACTAAACCTGCGGATATATGATTTATGACACTTCCACTCTTATTTCCAAAATTACATGTATTCCCACTTCCCCAGCCAATAGTCATCATATGAGCAACCGTACTATTATTATCGGTTATAGGAAGCACATTTGATTTTGATACATAAAACGCATTTGCGCCATCGGCATGGCAGGTCAATGGGTTACGTGTACCAATCCAACCTCCATCAAAAGAATATAATGGATTTTTACTTTTTGGATAAGTAGTCGCATACCCTTCGTCTAACGATGAATTTGGAATCGTCAAAGTTTCATACGTCTTAATAGGAAGTACCTCTCCTTCAACCTCACCTCGATATAATCCACGGATATAATACATGGTTCCCGGTTGTAAACCCGTTTTTCGTAAATCAGTCCCTAATGTTTCCCAATTAGACTGCTCTGACTTATATTGATAAGTCATATCCTCAGCCAATTTATTAAAATTTCCCGTCTCAACTTGATCCTCCATCAAGGCATTCATCGTAAACTCTTTTGTCCAAATATTACCAGGATAAGCACTTACCCGGAATATAGGCTTTTGCGTACGTATCTCATAAGTACCTTGATCACTCCAGCGGTTATTAGCTTTAACGCGCATTTTAATCGTGTTCACAGTTTCCGCACCCGCATTTGTTTGCAAGTTGGCTGTCATAGATGTAAAGTCCATACTTCCTTCCGCACTTCCATCTAATACCGGAATAATTATGGACGCTTTGGTAAATGCGGCTTTATCCTCATCTGAAAGAGTTGTCAATGTATAAGTCTTATCGTTAAAAGAATGATACTGCTCATCTTGAAAATTAAAAGAGAATTCTACATCTTGAATCTTGCTTGATGCGTTAAAAGTAATTTTAGCAGGAATAGCATCCGCTGTCTCTACATAAGACAAAGAGGTTTCTCCATTTGCAAAACCCACAATTTTAGGCTTAGGCAACCACTCCATCGGAATCGTTGCGTTAATAGTCTCCTTCTTCACCTCGGCGGCAGCTACCGTAAGGATTACACCAGAGGTAGTTTTCTCGACAGACAAATTAATAACGCAATGCGCACCAGCCACGAATGTTTCCGCTTTACTGAACTCACTATGCGTCAATTCCTTGGTAACATCTTGGCCATTCCCTTTTAACTTACCTTTAAAGAAAAACTTCACATCTGAACCTGCCCGATAGTAAGCGCTTCGCAAAGTATCTTGTAAGGACACAGAACTATTGCCGATCTTTACTTCCACGCTATAGCTCGAGAACAGAGCCTCGAATTTGTCCTTATTATTCCCAAAACGGATAGATGCCAGCGCATTCGCAACATGACAAGGAATCGTTACCGAAACCGTTTTGTCCACCGTCAAGGTAGCCTCCTCCGTTCCCTCGTAGTAAGGAGCATCTAAAGCAAGCACTGGATTCTCTTCATACGATGTGTTCGGGCTACAAGTAGCCTTTACCGTATAAGTTCCAACAGACGCAGGAATTGTCTGATCCGTGAAAGCACCCTTATAAAGTTCCTTTCCGGTTGTCTTATTGGTTATTAGTAGATTGAACTTCTCTGCGACCGGCTTATCCAAATCAGCGGGTGTCGCCTTCGTTTCCACCTCGGCAGTAGCCTCGGTCAAAGATATACTAAAAGCACCTTTCACCGGGTCCGACAAGTATTCTTGCTGACAGGCGGTCAAAGCGATTGATGCCAGCAGCATCGTATATATCTTTTTTATCTTCATATCCTTAATCATATATCAATTCACACTCATCCAACCATAGTTTACTACCTACACCTCCCGTGAAGTAGTCACCATATTTGCTAGACGAGGCCACTATCACGATATATTTGGGTGTACGGTTCGTATAACGATAATTCAAAACAATATCCTCTTGCGTGTACGATGTTACGGATTCTCCCTTGGTCAACTCGCCATAGGCAATCACATGCGAATCGTTGGGATCGAACAATTGACGCTCGGATGGACGGGTTCGTATCTCCAATGGAGCATCCCAATCTGTCAACGCAATATAAATCTGACAAGAATCCGGGCGGCCCTTCAAACTCGCCATCGCATCATCACCAACCTTATCGATTGTTGCACAATTATATTTATAGTGAACTCGCAACTTACTCGGGAAAGAAGTAAAAGGACGGCCAAAATCCAAGACCCCATTTGTTCCATCCGTCTTCTTATACGTACCCGTAAAGATATTGCCAGCGGCGAATTTTATCACGATATATTTAGACTCCAAAGAAGCCGCTTTTCCAGAGCCATTACTTGTATCCGTAACCGGAGTTGAGTTGCTTTCACCAACTGTTGTCGCCCCTTGGTTTCCTGTATCCCAAAAAGAGCTTTCGCCATCGCCCCAAGGTTGCCACAACTTACTGTTTTTATCATTCTGCGACCAATTATCGAAGCTAGCATTCGTCAATGGGATCTCTTCCGCAGTCGTAAAGGATTTCTCTTCACCCGCCGTACCATCAATCGATACCCGATATTGATAAGTTGTTTTCGCTTTCAAGCCTGTAACAGTAGCCGTAAAGGAAGTACCGGAAACCTTTATCGCCGAGGTTGCCAATGTATTCCAAGCGGCATCACCTTGTTTTTTATACTCAATGACCGGGGTCTTTCCACTCTGTATCTTTCCACTTAACGAAGCCTTGGTCACCATGGCGAAAACCTCCGAGGAAGCTGACGATTCCCCTGATTTATGATACACATAAACCGTCCATTTCTGCATCACGTCTTCCCATGCGTTTCCAACAAAGAATTGTCGGGAACCACTTGAATAATCTTTCTCGGTAGAAGCGGTGGGATCCGGCTCTACCGTACCATATTCACCTCCAAGATTCATCTTATTCACTTGTAAATCCCTTAAAGATTGTTCCGGAGATACATAAACAATCACGTTCCGGTTGTACGCATCGATGACTGCGTTTCCCACTTGATTGGTCACATCAATTTCCCGATTGATGATTTGCTTTACAGTCACCTTCCATTTATAATCTTGATACGTACTTATCGTAAAAGAAACCGGTGACGTGAAATCTACTCGTGTATTAGCGGTAGAAGAGATGCTATCCAACGAGGCAAAGCCTGTCGTAGGGAAATTCTTAATATCCACACAAGCCGTAGAATCACCCACTAACACCGCTCCATCCGTTATTTTCAAGCGCTTAATCTTTAAGTTAGAGATATCCACGGAATCATTCACAAATAAAGTTACCGTACGATCTGTATTATTGATCGTAGCCTCGGCACTTTGTCCGTCCTCTCCAGCCCGTTGCCCCTCTACCTCCATGGAAAGGATCGCTCCATCCACTACAGGATAAGGAATATCATCCTCTATAACACAGCTGGCCAACGTGAAGAATAAGCTTATATAACAACCTAATTTTATCATCATCTCCTAATATTTACAGATAAAACGTCATACCTATATTTATAGAGAATAGATTTATCTTAAAATTACCCGAAGAAACCCGTTGCCGTCCTTCCTCCACTTGGTTTGTCTCTTGATCAATCCACTTAAAGTCAAAACCCATCACGCCAACCGAAACCTCTACAGCAGACCAATCCGTAATAAAGGCAGTCATTCCCGGTGCGAAACCAATCTGCATATTCTGCACGGTTTGATAAGAGCCATCATATTCCGTACCCGATCCGGTAGAGTTTTTACCTGTTCCATATCCATAAGTCAACCGAGCCTCATTAAACAACCCAAAAATCTTACTTTTTCCGATCGGCATATAGGTCCGTATAAAGCAAGAAGCCTCATACTTATGCTCCAGATAATACAGATCCTTCAAGCTGATTTTAAAGTCTTCTCCCAAATTCAAATCGAAATTACCCAGATCCAAATAATTCCGTTTGTAAGAGAAGCGGGCACCCATAGAAATATTATCCCGGAAAAAATAACCGAAATAAGGGCTGACACTAAAATCATACCCCTTCCCTTCGATATCTTTCAACACGAGGAAATTTAAGTTACTCTCATTATGCTCAGAATAAGAGACCGTACCTCCGGCCATCCAAGTCCCTTTCGGGATAAAGACAGTCTTCTGGATCTCCCGGTCAATTCTCTGAATTCTACGGGAAGATTGAGCTATCACAGAGCCAATACTCATGACCATCAGCAGGGTCACTATAAATAATTTATGTTTCATCAATTAATGCATTCCTATTTAACCTGTGGATTATCGCCATAGATCAATTCCAAATCATCCAAATAAAGCAAGCTAGAAGTACTTCCTGTAAAATAATCACCGTATTTACTAGAAGAAAACACAACAATTATATGAGTCGGTTTCTTCTCCAAATCCTTATATACCAAATCAATAGTAAACTTCTTCCAAGCAGACGAAGTAACACATTCAGCATCGGATAACGCACCATAAGCAACTACGAAATTATCATTATCATCTGCCAATAATTTAGCAAAATCTTTAGAAGTTCCAGCCATATTTGTATTATCCAACTGGTATGTACCTGTAGTCAAAACGATATAGCCAGACCATAAATCTTGATCCTTATCCGTAACCGTGTTACTTGGCTGAGATCCACCAACATAATTAATTTGTCCTGTAGAATATAGGAACCAACCGGTCAATTGAGTCGGACGTTCTGTAAACGGCTGACCAAAATCAATCTTAGCGCCACTCGTACCTACCAAAGAATTAAACCTACCGGAATACAAACTTCCAGCCGCAAACTTACCTATACCAAATGCACTTGCATATTGAGATTTTAATTCCGCAGATTTTCCACCTGTAGTATGCACTTTACTTTCATTACCTTGTGTTGGATTGGCATTAACTAAAGCACCTGCTCCAGTGGTAGTACCCGGATTGCTAGAATCCCAAAAGAAATTATTCGCATTAAGGTTTGCATACCAAGTCTTTCCATCTTTATACCAATTATCAAGATTTCCGTTAGGTAAAGCTTTTGCAACCTCTGTAGTAAACGTTTTTGGATCACTGGAATAATTATCCGCTGCTTTAGTATATGATAAACGATAGGAATAGGTAGTAGCAGGCGTTAATCCTTTCAGAGTCGCTTTAAACAAATCACCCTCTTTCGTAGCGGTACACTCCATCCAATCCGCGGCATTCTCTGTTTTATATTCAAACTTCATACAAGAAGGATCCAGCTCTACTCCCTCTTTGATTGAAGCGATCTTACCTTCCAGTAACGCAAAGCTACTCCAAGCATTCGCCGAAGCCACCTCTAACTGGGTCGATGAAGTTACCGGCACCATAATCTCATACGTGTACTCTTTCTCTGTTTCATCCACATCCACCATTATATCTCCAGCGGTACCTGAGTCTGCTATCTTATAATTCAATATATAATGATCACGAGCCTTCACTTTCGTGAGCTCTTTACTTTGCGAAAAGGATTGCCCTGCCTTATTAACAACCGTAATAGAAGCTTTCAAATCTCCTTCCGGAAAATAAACAGGTTTATTCTGTACACCCATCATAAAGTTTTGGCCGCTTATACCTGAAACTTTCGATTCGACTAACACAACCGCATTCGCAAAAGATTTTTTAAAAGAATCGTCAAAATTCACCGTAACCTTAACATTAGCCAACTTACATATAATATCAGCGGTCATTTCTTTCCCTTCTAATACCGTTACTTTGGTAGAACCCTTATAATAAGGTATATCCACACCGGAAGCGTTACCATCAAATCCATTAGAAGACGCTGTAATCGTATAAGAACCAGCTTTCAATTTCAATTGCTTACCTTCCCATTCGGCATAATTTTCCGTACTTTCCACGACACTCCCTGCCTCATTCTTTATTTCCACATAAAGCTGTTTAGGATTATAGTTTTCAGGAACAGTACTTTTCGTACTTACACTTGTAGCCGTTCCGATCTCCACACGTAGGTAACCCACGTTCTCACTGACTAGCTTATCTTCACTCTGACACGAACATACAATCCATACAAAGAACAGGACTGATAATATGGAGTATACCTTTTTCATTTTATTCCGTAATCGTTATTGTTAAAACTTTCTCTACCACTTTATCATTCATATCTGTCAATGTGATATAAAATTCATGGGTTCCGGCAAATATGTCCAAAAAATTAAAGAATGTCGCAATTGGAAATGTATACTCAGTCGCTCCCTCTACCGGTGTTTTCTTCGCACTGCCATCCGTCTCTTTTAACTCTAATGAATCAAACAAATTTTGAATTCCTTGATTTCCTATTAAATTGGCGCCTAATAATAAAGCTCCCGGCTCATCAAATGCAGCATCTTGCAATGTCGCTTTAAAATCCTCATTATCAGTAACAATTCTCACTAAAGCACTTTTTATTCCAGCTGAAGCCTTCATTATAGCATCCGCACTTGCTGGCTTCGCAGGAGTTCCACTCAATGAATACGTAAAATCTTTAGGTAATGTCACACTAACCGCTCCCTCATCCGGGTCTGGCGTAGGATCCGGATCCGGTTTCGTCTCCTCCTTATCCTCTACCGGAATATCTACAGCCTCATTATGATTCTCAAAAATAACACTTATCGTAACAGAGATACCTGTAACCGCTCCCGTAGTAGGGTCTTCCTCATTTCCCGGTTTCAGATCAATAATAAGCGCTTCTCCACCCGTGAAATTGGGATTATCAACATCATCATACTTTTCCTTGGCATCCTCTTTTTTGAATACATAAGGAGCCATCGTGACCGTATTGCCCTCTATGGTTTTTGCCCGAATATTCAGTGTTACGGTTTCCGCTCCTCCCTCACCAAAATACCAATAAATAGGAGCTGGACTCGCAGAGGCATTTGCGCTTGTTTCTTGAACTGACAACGCAGTCTCGGAGCCATCGTCCAACACGATCGTCCATTCTGTAAACTTCGCCAAAAACTCCGAACTATAATTCAATTGAATCCTACTATTCTGCATCTTGCAAGTCACCTTTGCGCTACTCGTGATATCCTTCTTAATTTCCATATCGGAACTTCCCTTATAATAAGGAGCTTCCAATTTCTTTTCCAGTACGCCTTTTGTATGAGAAACTACGGAATAAGTACCTACCGGCAATAAAATAGATTCCGGTAAATCCGCCACCGCATCATAATTTCTTTCAACCTCTTCCCCATCTACACTTTTCCCGACAATAGAAACCGGGAAATCGTCCGTACTAACAGATGCAGCCTTCGTCACCGCCGGAGATTTAGCTTGTACACTCAACTCTAAAAGTCCCATATCCACACCCTCTTTGCCACTCTTTATCTCTTCCCTCATCTCGCAAGAGATAAAACCGACCAAAGCGAACAGGCTTAAAGCAATATAATTTAATAATCTCATGATTTTTTTCTTCTCTTTTTTAATTAGACCTTAATGACTAAACCCATTCAGAAGGGATCACAATATCTACAGGTATATCATTTGTCCCTTCATCAATCTTGATAGAGACCCCCAATTGTCCGGTTTTATCGTTATAGCTAGGGGCTACCTGCAATGTCCACGCTTTATTCGGTGCCAAATCATAAGTCCGGACAACAGTAGCCGCTTTTGTTTGATATTGAGATTTCGGTGTTAAATAGATTGTAGCCGTTACAGTTTCTCCGCCATTGTTGAGTTTCAAATACCAAGGTTCCGTATCCGCTTTAGACCACTTAGCCGTAGAACTACTCCCCAAGGCTGAAGTCGAATAAGTTACATAATAATCACTAAAATAAGTATCCATTTCCGTAAATTCCACTTTCACCTTACCATAGGTTGGTGTACAAGTAAGAGAAATAGATTTATCCGTTTCACCATTTAAATTAAAAGAGTTGGAACCTTCCACATAGAATCCTGTCCGAGAAGCGGCATCTGTATTCGTCCCATAAAAAGCCTTCACGGTATAAGCTCCGTTATCCAATTCGACTGAAGCAGGTATTTCCGCATATTTGAATGTTTTAACAGGATCACTCTCACCTACTTTCAAAAATTGCACCGTATAATTTTCCGGATTTTTATAATCACTCTCATTCACCGCTTTTGTCTCCGTATTAAAACTTGCGGTAGCAGACAAGTCCAAAGCGATCGTCCCTTTTCCTTTTGAAAAAGAAGTTAAATCTTCTACTTGACAAGATGTCATCAACATGCACCCCGAAAGGAGATAAGCCATCCCATACAGTAGCACCCTCAAATTTCCCATACAATAATTGTTTACTTATTAATCTGTTTACCTTAAAAAGAGATTATTCCCAAATTTGGATACAAAATAACGACAATTCAAAAAATCATACAAGGTCTATTTTAAGGAAAGAGTGTTCTATTTATTATATTTTAAGCGCATTATTCAACTCGTGATCACTTTTTACAACTATTTGTTAAGCTATTGATATTATGTATTTTCAAAGCATACATAGCATTAGTACCAAAAAATAAGCTTATATTTGTATCGTCTAAATTTCATTATCAATGCAGAATGAGCTACCGAAAATAGATATTCCTGTCGACTGTGTTGCGGGAACAGATATTACGAAAGAATTATTAAACCTTTATACGGATTCTCCTTGTAAACTCAAGGCCGGGATATTCGTCTTGTTGCTGGATGGAGACATTGAAGCGTCGATCAACCTCGTTCGATACAAAATACAACCGATGAATTTTATTACGATTTTGCCGCAAAGTATTCTACAAATACACAAAGCGAATGGAAACTTGCAAATTTATTTCATAGGATTCTCCTCTGAATTCCTCGCAAATAATAACATATTTAAAATCATCTCAGAATATTATTATCGAATGCGAGAGACACCTGTTATTCCGCTAGAAAACAACGATACATCGATTTTTCATCACTATTTTGAGCTCCTATTAAAAACGCAAGAAAATGGCTATTTGTCTTCTAACAATGAAATCTGTAAATCAATACTACACCTCCTGCTTATATGCTTGAAAGAGACGTATAAGAAAATAGCCCCTAACGATACTCCCTTGATTAAAAGTAAAAAGATCACGAAAGAATTCTCAGAGTTAGTCATGCGTAACTATATGAAAGAACGTAATGTCTCTTTCTATGCCGATAAACTGAGTATTACCGCCGCACATCTAAGTACGACAATAAAGGAAACGACAGGAAAAACTTGTACGGATATTATTTCTGCGATGGTTATCATGGATGCCAAAAACCAGTTAAAATCTACCGATATCCCCATTTACCAAATAGCGGACTCGCTGAATTTCAGCAATGTCTCCTTCTTCGGTAAATATTTTAAACGTTATGTCGGTATAGGGCCACAGGAATACCGCAACTCCTAATTCTTATATAGACGAAAGGCTTCATTTAGCAAGTCAACTCCATGCGCCAATGAAGTTAACTTACTTTGCCATTTAAGTTAACTTACTTCGCTGTTTAAGTTAACTTACTTATACCTTTCAATCAGCCTACGTAAAAATGCCGTAAAAGCTATTTCCATGACATTACCTCACATTCCCCAATTCTCCCTATCCAAACTCCTATACTGTATCGCCTCCGCCAGATGCCGTACCTCGATCCGCTCGGAAGCGTCCAAGTCGGCTATCGTGCGGGAGACTTTCAGGATACGGTCATAGGCACGGGCGGAGAGGCAGAGACGTTGCATGGCGGTTTTGAGGATGGAGAGGCCGGAAGCGTCGGGAACGGCGTACTGATGGAGTAGCTTGGAGTTCATCTGGGCATTACAATAAATACCCTCATAAGCGGCAAAACGCCTTTCCTGGATCGCACGGGCTTTTATGACCCGCTCACGGATAGCGATACTAGGCTCTGAGGGCTGTTGCTCGGAAATCTTCTCGAAAGGGACAGGGACAATCTCTATCTGGATATCGATACGGTCCAATAAAGGGCCGGAAATGCGGTTCATATATTTCTGGACGGCTCCGGGAGAACAGAGGCAAGGACGGTCCGGATGGTTGTAATAGCCGCAGGGACAAGGATTCATGGAGGCCACAAGCATAAAGCCGGCCGGATATTCCACCGTGAAACGGGCACGGGAGATATTGATCACTCGATCTTCCAATGGCTGCCGCATGACTTCCAAGACACTCCTGTTAAATTCCGGCAACTCATCCAAAAAAAGGACACCATTGTGAGCCAAGCTGATCTCTCCCGGCTGCGGGAAAGTGCCCCCTCCTACCATGGCGACATTAGAGATCGTATGATGGGGAGAGCGAAAAGGACGTTGTACCATCAAGGAGGCGCCACCTCCTATCTTACCGGCTACGGAATGGATTTTAGTTGTTTCCAAGGACTCACGCAAGGTAAAGGGAGGCAAGACCGTAGGGAGACGTTTCGCCAACATGGACTTGCCACTTCCGGGAGGACCTACCATGATCAGATTATGTCCGCCGGCGGCGGCCACCTCCATCGCACGCTTCACGTTCTCTTGTCCCCGGACATCGGAGAAATCGCAATCAAACAATTGCTGGCGGTCGTAAAACTCCTTACGGGTATCAATAACCGTAGGCCGCAATGTAGGTTTACCCTCCATAAACTCCAGCACCTCTTTGATATTCGAAGCTCCATACACTTCCAGATCGTTCACCACCGCAGCCTCACAAGCGTTTTGCTTGGGTAAGATAAAGCCCTTAAAGCCTTCTTCCCTAGCCTTGATAGCGATAGGCAATGCCCCTTTTATCGGTTGGAGGCTCCCATCCATAGAAAGTTCGCCCATCAATACGAATTTGGATAAGTTGGATGAATCTATCTGCTCTGCCGCCGCCAGAATACCGATCGCCAAAGGCAGATCATAAGAGGACCCTTCCTTACGGATATCTGCGGGGGCCATATTAATAACGATACGATTGCGGGGGAATTTATAACCACATACTTGAAGAGCCGAGATAATGCGTTCATGGCTCTCACGAACAGCCACGTCCGGAAGACCGACTAAAAAGAATTGGATACCTTTGGAACAGTTCACTTCTACGGTAACGACCGTAGCGGAAATCCCCTGCACGGCAGCGGCATAAGATTTTACTAACATAGTTAAGAATTTTGAGTTACTAATTACAAATTAAAACCGGAACCTCCTGTTTTCAATCGCTCAGTCTTCGAACAAGTTCTCCAGTGTTTGCTTGATCTCGATTCCATTCTCTGTTTTCATCAAGATCTTATGATCCTCATCTATCAAGAAACAGCGTGGCAATACGCTTACGTTATACAGATCTATCAACATAGCCGCTTGTCCGGCCGAATCTGTTACCAGGTTCCACGCTATACTATCCTTCTTCAGTACATCCCGGACATTATCCGGATTATCGTCCAAGCTAACCAAAAGAATATCCAACTGATCTTTCGGATATTTCATCGCTACCTTATCAAGATATAGATCCTCTGTCTGGCACATATCACACCAAGGAGCGGTAAATGTCAGCAATAAATATTTCTGCGGGAAAGAATCCAAACTTACCGTATTCCCATAAATATTCCTTACGGAGAAATCTGGGGCTTCCGCACCCAAAGCCGTACGTTTCGCACGGGCGCTATATTGCTCCAGCTCCTTCACCAGATAAAAGTCTTTCAACCTTGGATTCAATAACGCCAACAACTCATCAATTTTACGAGTATCATCGGGATCTGAGAAAAAAGATTGAATCAAGACAACGGATGCCTCTTCATTCGGGTTCTCTTTCACGTACCGGATCGCTTCCTCGCTCAATTGCATATTAACATTCGCCAAACGAGCGGCGATATCCGTCTCCTCGATCGTATCGTTCAAATCCTTGCTATTTAAAGACTTTGATAAATTTGTCAATTCCGTCAATAAAGGAGCGATTTTTTTCTTAAAAGCGGTCAACTTATCATTTGTCCGTCCCCCCTTTACCTGCAATAGCAATGGAGAGTTAGCGTCGCCCGTGATTTTTACGGTTTCTCCCGGTTCCAGATAAGCCGTAACCCAATGCTCTTTATCCCCGAAGAAGATAGTCACACAATGGAAACCCGCTTCATTTTGATCGATCTGGAACTGCCCGGGTTTCGTACAAGCCACTGTATCAACCACTTTATAATTATCCTTCTCAAATACAGCATATACGGTTTGATCTTCCAGATTAGAAAGTTCCCCTTCAATCCGATAGACATAATCCTTGCCACAAGATGACAAACAAACTATAAAGCCAATAATAAGTGTCAGTTTTTTTATCATTACTCCTTTTTAAGCTCTTCTTATAACAGATAATCCGGTCTAAAGGTAGGAATATTTTTTAAAACTACTTCACATTTATAATAAAATTAACGCAGTTATCATAAAAAAAGCGCAGAATTAGTAATTCCACGCTTTTTTATAAAGATATTTTTAAACCTTGACCTTTTTTGATCAAGGTTTTTTAAGCAATTATAACTGAGGACCAGCAGCAACCAATGCCTTACCAGCTTCATTACCCGTGAACTTAGCGAAGTTCTTCTGGAAGCGAGCAGCCAAATCCTTCGCTTTCTCATCCCATTGAGCAGGATCAGCATAGGTATCGCGAGGATCTAAGATCTTCGGATCTACGCCCGGTAATGCAGTCGGAACCTCGAAGTCGAAATACGGGATCTTCTTTGTCGGAGCCTCGTTGATAGAACCATCAAGGATAGCGTCGATGATACCTCTTGTATCTTTGATAGAGATACGTTTGCCGCTACCGTTCCAACCTGTGTTCACCAAGTAAGCCTTAGCGCCAGTCATTTCCATCTTCTTAACCAACTCTTCGCCGTATTTTGTCGGGTGCAATGACAAGAAAGCAGCACCGAAACAAGCGGAGAATGTAGGAGTCGGTTCCGTGATACCACGCTCTGTACCTGCTAATTTAGCGGTAAATCCAGACAAGAAGTAGTATTGAGTTTGCTCCGGAGTCAAGATAGATACTGGAGGCAATACACCGAATGCGTCAGCAGACAAGAAGATAACTTGTTTTGCGTGCGGGCCTTTAGAAACCGGCTTAACGATGTTCTCGATGTGATAGATCGGATAAGAAACACGAGTGTTTTCTGTAACTGACTTATCAGCGAAATCGATCTTACCATCAGCGGCAACTGTTACGTTCTCAAGAAGAGCGTCACGTTTGATAGCGTTGTAGATATCCGGCTCGCTCTCTTTATCCAAGTTGATAACCTTAGCGTAGCAACCACCCTCGTAGTTGAATACACCTTCGTTATCCCATCCGTGCTCATCGTCACCGATCAACAAACGTTTCGGGTCCGTAGACAAAGTAGTCTTACCAGTACCAGACAAACCGAAGAAGATAGCTGAGCTCTTGCCCTCTTTATCCGTGTTAGCGGAGCAGTGCATAGAAGCGATACCACGCAACGGGTTCAAGTAGTTCATGATAGAGAAGATACCCTTCTTCATCTCACCACCGTACCAAGTATTCAAGATAACTTGCTCTTTAGTCTTCAAGTTGAAAACAGTAGCGGTCTCAGAGTTCAAGCCTAATTCTTTGTAGTTGTCAACTTTAGCCTTAGCTGCGTTGAAAGAAACGAAATCAGGTTCGCCGTAGTTAGCCAATTCCTCAGCTGTCGGACGGATGAACATATTAGTTACGAAGTGAGCTTGCCAAGCAACCTCCATGATGAAACGTACTTTCAAACGAGTAGCCTCGTTAGCGCCACAGAATGTATCGACAACGAACAAACGTTTGCCAGACAATTCTTTTACGGCTTTAGCCTTCAAGTCTGCCCAAGCAGCCTCAGAACAAGGCTTGTTATCATTCTTATATTCATCAGAAGTCCACCATACAGAATCTTCGCTGGCTTCATTCTTTACGAAAAATTTATCTTTAGGAGAACGACCTGTATAAATACCAGTCATCACGTTTACAGCACCTAGCTCAGTTACTTGGCCTTTCTCGAAGCCTTCCAAACCCGGTTTAGTTTCTTCTGCGAACAGAACATCATAAGACGGATTGTGAACGATTTCTTTCACATCAACAATTCCGTACTTGCTTAAATCTAAATTAGCCATCTTGAATTTAATTTAAATGATTGACTTTATATAACTTTTCTCTCTACTCTAGTTCGATACGGTGAGGCTTTCCGACCTTTTGGAGCTTGCTGCGACTCCACCTTGTTAACCGCGGTACAAAAGTAATATTTTTTTTTATCGTACACAGCTTATTAAGGAAATTTTTCAGTAATAATTACTCTTTTCCATGCAATTAACAAAACCCTTAGTCTATTTGTAATATGGAGTTTACAAATCATATACTTTTAGCTAGCATCTCAACTATTTCCGAAGTTGTCATCATAGGTATTCGCTTTTATTGTGACTGAAACAAAGATATATACTTTTTTCCGCACAAACAAATCCAGCGTATAAATATAAGAAAGGCGCAGGATAAATATCTTGCGCCTTCTCTTATATCCAATCAGAAATATATTACTTTACCTCCCAAATCTCACCTTTCATCAAAAGGTCGTGTAATTTACGTGTAGGATTCTTCGCTTGTACCTCCTCGATTTGCTGGTGGACAGCCTCATCATAGGTCGGTCCCTCCACATCTCGTATTACGCCTAACGCAATTGGCATATCACCGCTCATCATGGCAAGCATCATATGCAAGGTGTTATCCTTCTCATGGGCGTCGTGTACCAATACGTCATCCATCGTATAACCATCTTGTCCGATCGTTACGGATTTCAGTTTTAGGCCGTCTAGCACAAGGCCTTTATCCATGTTAGCGCCGTAAACCATTTTCTCGCCATGGCGAAGGAAAATCGTACGATCCGCACGGTATGCCTTATCAACGATCCCCTTATGGATACCATCATTAAAGATCACGCAGTTTACCAACACTTCCGTAACGGAAGCGCCTTTATGACGGGCGGAAGCCGTCAATACCTCGGTCGTATTCTTCAAATCCACATCGATCGAGCGGGCGAAGAAATTACCACGGGCACCCAATGCCAACTCTGCCGGCACAAACGGATCTTCCACCGTTCCATACGGAGAGCTCTTGGATACGAAACCACGGTCGGATGTCGGGGAATACTGCCCCTTCGTCAAACCATAGATCTTATTGTTGAAAAGAACGATATTCAAGTCGATATTACGACGGACAGCGTGGATAAAATGATTACCGCCGATAGCCAAGCAGTCGCCATCACCCGTAATCAACCACACGCTCAAGTCCGGGCGAGCCGTCTTTACGCCGGTAGCGATAGCCGCTCCACGACCATGGATCGTATGGAAGCCATACGTATTCATATAATAAGGTAAGCGGGAAGAACAGCCGATACCTGAGATAACTGCCATATTGTGAGGAGCCACTCCTACCTCGGCCATAGCCTTATGCAGGCAATTCAGTACTGCATGGTCGCCACAACCCGGGCACCAACGTACGTACTGGTCGCTTTTATAATCTTTCGGTTGAAATTTAGTTTCTTCTGTTGTCATCTTTTAAGCCTCCAATATTTTAGTGAATTCCTCAACTAATCTCGCAACGACAAAAGGTTGTCCCTTTACACGATTGAAGCGATACGGGTTAAATCCGGGTACCTTTCCACGTAAATAGTTAGCGAACTGGCCGTTATTTTGCTCAGCCACCACCACTTTCTTATACTTAGAAAGAACCTCAGCCGTATTCTTAGGCAGCGGGTTGATAAACTTGAAGTGAGCGAAAGCCACCTTCTTGCCATTTTCCTGCATCGTCTCCATCGTCTCGTAAAGGTGTCCGTAGGTTCCACCCCAACCAACGATCAATAAATCAGCGTCCTCATCTCCGATCACTTCCAGTTCGGGGATATAGTCGGCGATCTTATCGATCTTAGCCTGACGGGTCGTCACCATCTTCTGGTGGTTAGCCGGATCGGTAGAGATAGCGCTCGTCTCGTAGTCTTTCTCCAGACCGCCCAGACGATGAGCGAAACCTTCCGTTCCCGGAATCGCCCAGTAACGAACCAAGCTTTCCTTGTTACGACGATACGCCTTCCAAACTTTCTCGTCTTGATAATTAGCTACGTAATTCGGCTTAATCTCCGGATATTTATCCATTTCCGGAATTCTCCAAGCGGAAGAACCATTAGCGATAAAGGCATCGGTCAACAAGATAACCGGAGTCATATGCTCCACGGCCAACTTACTAGCCCAGAAAGCAGCATCGAAACAGTCCGTCGGAGTAGAAGCGGCGACTACCACTACAGGGCTCTCACCGTTACGGCCATACAGCGCTTGCATCAAGTCCGTTTGCTCGCTCTTCGTCGGCATACCCGTAGAAGGACCGCCACGCTGAACATCGATAATCACCAAAGGCAACTCAGCGATTACAGCCAAACCGATCGCCTCGCTCTTCAAGGCAAGACCCGGTCCGGAAGTAGACGTAGCCGCCAAGCAACCGGCAAAACTAGCTCCGATAGAAGTACAGATACCGGCGATCTCATCCTCGGCCTGAACCGTGATAACGCCTAAATCCTTACGTTTAGATAATTCATGTAAAATATCAGTAGCCGGAGTGATCGGGTAACTACCCAAGAACAACTGCAAACCAGCCTTCTCGGCAGCGGCTATCAAACCATAGGAAGTAGCCTTATTACCATTCACGTCCGTATAGAATCCGGGCTCGGCTTTCTTACTCTCGATACGATACGTAGAAACCGAGGCATGGATGTTATTACCATAATTATAACCGTCCGTCAAAGCCTTGATATTAGCTTGGGCGATAACCGGTTTCTTAGCGAACTTATTCTGCAACATGTGCATAGCCTCCTCCAGCGGACGCTCGAACAACCAGCAAACAAGTCCTAAGGCGAACATATTCTTACAGCGAAGAGCCGATTTATTGTCCAAGCCAAACTCAACCAATCCGTCTTTTACCATCGTAGAGATCGGAGCGGCAACAACCTGCACGCCAGTCAATCCCAGCTCAGTAAACGGATCATCGGTCGTAAACAAGGCCTTATCCAAATCACTTTTCTTGAAAGAGTCCGTGTCGATTAAAACAATCGCATTGGGTTTTAGGTGTTTTACGTTCACCTTTAGCGCGGCGGGATTCATGGCCACCAATACGTCGGCCTTATCACCGGGTGTGAAGATCTTGCGCGATCCCAAGTGCACTTGGAATCCAGATACACCACTTAGTGTTCCTTGTGGAGCACGTACTTCTGCCGGATAGTCTGGGAATGTAGAAATCTCGTTCCCGAAAACCGCGGACAGGTTTGAAAAGATTGTACCGGTTAACTGCATACCATCTCCCGAGTCTCCCGAGAAACGAATTACAACCTTCTCCAGCGTCTTAACTTTTGTCTGTTCTGCCATAATATACTTTATTAGCTTTATCGCTTATTGGTATTTAGATCGTCCGCAAAGTAAAGCATAAACTTTGCGAGTTCAAAACTTTTCCGCATCAAAAAGCAGAGAGGTATAGATCAAGATTATTAGATGATAGATTAAAATGATTAGACACATAACTATTCACTGTCTTCCCGTAATACATATATACTCCCGCCCTAAAGCCCTTATCCGATTTGATCATTCCTTGCACGGAACCGGCGTCGCCCAACGACAATAATAAAGGCACGAATATATTACTATAAGCCATCGAGGTAGTACGAGCCACCCGGTTGCTGATATTCAGTTTACAATAATGTAATACCCCATATTGCTCGAACACCGCAGGATCTTCCCTCGACAAGCAGCATGTCGTCTCAAAGCAACCGCCTTGGCTTACCCTCAGATCGATCACCAAAGCTCCCTTTTTCATCGTACGCACCAAGTCCGTAGCGATAATATAGCGATGTCTCGTATTAATATAACGCATCGCCCCGATCACCACGTCAGCGCTACGAAATGCGTTATGCAGCACATTCGGATGGAACGTGGAAGTAAAAAGCCCTTGCCCCAAGACCTGTTGTATTATACGCAATTTATTGATATCATCATCGAATACTTTCACGGATGCTCCCAAGGCCAATGCGGCACGCGCGGCCACGGTCCCGGCGTTTCCGGCCCCGATGATCACCACTTCCGTAGGGGATACGCCCGGGATACCGCCTAATAAGATCCCTTTACCTCCTTGGGTATTGCTCAACAGCTCGGAAGCGATCGTTATGGAAGCCGCCCCCTCGATCTCGGAAGTGACATTCAGCACCGGGAAACGATTATATTCATCCGCCATCAACTCATAAGAGATAGCGGTAATCCGTTTCGCCATCATCAACTCGAAAGTCTCCTGAGCGAATAAATTAAACTGCACCAATGAGAAAACGGTCGTGCGAGGTCTCATAAGCGCGATTTCCACCGGCAACGGAGGCAATATCTTCAAGATCAGATCCGCTTGGAAAACTTCCGCAGGCGTATCAACGATCTCCGCCCCCGCCTCCGAGAAATGATTATCGGAATAGTTGATGCCTAATCCGGCGCCACTTTCCACCAGCACCCGGTGACCGCAATCGGTCAGCATATCCACCGCCTCCGGAGTCAACGGCAAACGTTTTTCCGCCTCGCATCGTTCACGAGGAATACCGATAAGCAAACGGTTATTCACCTTGCTGATCTCTTTCAATAATTCCTGCGGGATATAGGCCCCCTGCGCCTGCCGGCCGTCGTTCGCTTCCATATGCTATAGGATTTTCATTAACGCGTTCGATATGTCATGTACATCAGATTCTGTTAACATCTTCTCGGCATCAAACGTTATGGACGCCTTCGTATAAAACGGATTCCTTTTCTCCAGACTCTCGGCGATAAACGCCCTCAGTTCCTCCCCGGAACGTCCTTTCAACACCGGACGGGTATGTTTGCACAACTCCAGACGCTTCGCCAGCTCCTCGACTGACACCTTCAAGTAAACCGTCGTGCCAGAAGCGTTCATAAACTCCATGTTATCGAAAAAGCAAGGAGCGCCTCCTCCCGTGGAGATCAGCACGTCTTCAAACTCAGCGACCTCGTGAAGCATATTCCGTTCTATCTCTCGGAAAGCCTCCTCCCCTCTCTCGGCGAATATCTGCGAAACGGCCTTATGATAACGCCCTTCGATATAGTAATCAAGATCTATGAACGAAAGACCGGCGAGCTTGGCAAGCTCCTTTCCCACCGTTGTCTTGCCCGCTCCCATATATCCGACCAAAAAAACACGTTTCATACGTTATTATAATAGTTTTCGCAAATGTAAACTTTTTCCGGGAACTCTATCTTCTTTATTCCTAAGAATCAATAAAAAAATCATAGGCCAATGGCTTTTACGGTCTGGGTCGCACGATCCACTACTAATAAAGTATGACGAGCACCGGCTATTTTCTCGGGATAGACCATCGAATCTGTAAAGTCCTGCAATAATTTTCCGTTCTTAGGGCTGATCTCCCATAGCTCCGACCGTTTATCATCGACACGAAGCGTAACAAACAAACGATCCCCTACAAACGCTATCGACTGGGGAGACTTTTCAAATCCCAATGTCACCAGATACGGCGCAAAGCCCGTGTCCCCTGCCCGAATGTCCGCAGGATCGAATAAATAGATCATATTTTTATTCTGGGCCGTCACATACAAAAAGCCATCATTTCGTGCCGCTACCGCATAAGTACCCATTGCCTCTTGCAAATTTACGCTACGGCTATATATAGGTACCCGAGCAGCGGAACCGGGCTGTACATCTTGCTCCAAGACAACTACCAGTTTCCGTTTATCCCGGATAAAGACAGCCCCTTGACTAGCCGTCACATCAAACGCATGAACGGTCTGATAACCACCCTCACCCCAAGTACCCGTACCGATACAAGTAATGAACTCATACGTTTCCGCATCGAACACATCCGTACGGCTTCCCGTATTCGTGACATATATTTTCCCATACGAGCGAGTCACGCCGTTTGGCTCCCCCGCAAAAGTCTCTTTCTTATCTCCGTTCATCCACTCAACCATACTTTTCACATGACGCACATTACCGGAAGATACATCAAAGACCTCCAAACTATAATGTCCCGGAGCGTCATTTGCTACATATAGCGTATTCCCATAAAGATGGACCGCTTTCGGATGAAAAGTTTCCACAGTGGCACCGGGAATATCCAAGACTGAAAGTGTAAATGAGAGAGGAGAACCCTCATCGCCAGCCCTATCCGTCTCCATCGGAGCAAGCCCAAGCCCGCCATCTATGGCATCCAATTCCGGATCATCGATAATGTATTTCGAGGAGGTATACACGTTTTTATTCTCTACCAGATTCTTATTCCTCCGGGTATGCAAGAAACGGCGGGAATAAACCGGTAATTTCTTGCTCACGGAAAGCTGTGAGTAAACCTTCATACAAATTGTAGGGAAACCGCCTTCCGCCGGATAGTACGTCATATTCCCACTATGCCCATACCCCAAGCAGTGCGCCAGCTCATGATACGGCGTGTCAGAACCATTGGCATCGTCGGCATAATGGGTCAGATAGACATATTCACCTAGCCCAAAGGTATTTCCTCCACCCAGACCGACAACATTCACCACGCGTCCATAACACAACCCGCCATGATTCGTGATCTGTTTCTTCAACACATCTATATCCACGATTTGCTCGTTATTTATCAGCTTGCCGCGCCACTTCTCCAATTCCTCATCAAAAAGCGAGGAAGAAAACATCGCGGCCATATTCAAGGAAAGGGCAACCGCCTCACGAGCCAGATGTGGCCTGAAGTTGCCCCAGTTCGAACCGGAATATTTACCAAACCAAATATCCCACTTAGGTTTCACGTTTATCATTCCTTGATAGACCGGATCTCCACATTCAACCCGCAAACTTATATTCTCGGCCACGATATCCGGATGGGCATCTATGGTAACCTCCTCGCCGGAACGTGTATAATAAACCTTCGCCCGTTCTAGAAAAGGCAACTTCATTTTAAACTCCTGAAAAGGTAAAACCGTAGTAAACTCCGCAAACCGTACCTCATCCTCATAACCCTCAACCGTAGCCCAGACAACCACATTATGGATAGCTCTAGGAGAATAGAAACGAAGCATCAACTCCTTCTGCTCGGTAACTGACACCTGCAAAGGCTCATTCACCTTGAATTTTCGCTTTGACGAATCGAAAAGAACCTCGTCCGGTTCCTCATCCTGAAGGATATAAGAAGTATTCGACGAATCATAATCCTCCTCCGCCATCCGTATCAAACCATATTTACTCGTTCCTCCACTATTACCCACATCATCTTCATCCGAACATCCGAGAACAAGAAAGCCTCCCATTACAAACAGAATTACACGAATGATCGTGTATCTCAACATTTCATTCATAAATAATCTCTTACCAGTTTTGGACGCAAAAATAGTATTTTTATTTAACTCGCATAAAAGTCACCGTTTTTATGTAATTTTGCCCCGTAGACAGATGTAGATTCGATGATGAAATTTATAGATAAGTTCAATACAATTATCCATAAGCCATTTTTCAGCAAATATAGTACCTTAATGGGGCTATGGGCATTGCTGGGGGTTATCGCATGGATTACCAAGTATTTCCCCGGGAAATATAATAACTTCTCGATCTTCAGGCAATCCTTTTGGCATACGTTGAATGAATTGCCGCTCTATGCCGCCTATCCGGAAGAATACAACGATATTTTTCACTACGGGCCGGTATTTAGCTTGGTCATCGCTCCATTCGCCGTTACACCGTTATGGTTGGGATTGCTTACTTGGTCGGTGGCACAGAGCCTTTTCTTATTCTGGGCGATCAAGATGCTGCCGGGGATCAAGCGGGAACGTATCTTTATCTATTGGTTCTGTGCCCACGAGTTGCTTACCTCGCTTTTCATGTCGCAATTCAATATCAGTATCGCCGCTATCATTGTCCTCGCTTACGTATTGATAGAGAAAGAGAAAGACGTATGGGCCGCTTTCGTGATCATGTTGGGTACCTTTACTAAATTGTATGGGATCACGGGATTGGCGTTCTTCTTTTTCTCTCGCCATAAGATGAAGTTCAGCCTATCTTGCGTAGGATGGGCGGTCGTCATGGTCGTAGCCCCGATGATATTGTCCGGGCCGGATTATATAATGTCCCAATATACCGGTTGGTTCGAGGACTTATCCGGAAAAAATTCGGAGAACTTATTCGCGCTCATGCAGAACATTTCCTTCTTGGGAATGGTTCGTAAGATATCGGGATCGGTCAGTTACTCGGACATTTATCTGATAATAGGGGGATTAATAGTATTCGGCCTGCCTTATCTACGCATCAGTCAATATAAATATGAGGCTTTCCGGAAAACGTTATTGGCCTCGGTGTTGATGTTTGTCGTACTGTTCAGCACGGGTAGCGAGTCCAGTACCTATATCATAGCGTTTATCGGAGTCGCTATTTGGTATACGGCTGTACCGTGGAAACGTTCGACATTGGATATTGTCTTGATGGTCTTCGCCTTTATATTGACCAGCATGTCTCCGTCCGATCTTTTCCCGAAATACATACGAGTGCATTATGTATACCCGTATGCGTTAAAAGCGTTGCCTTGTATGCTGATCTGGCTAAAGCTGACATTTGAGATGTGTACGAGGAGTTATAATCCGGTAAAGGCATAAATGGAATGAACGCACGAGCAGACATAGATTTGGTATTACCTTGTTACAACCCGCCTTCGGGCTGGGAGGAACAAGTAGCCACCCATTTCCGCGAAGTGGAGCGATTATTCAGCCCGGTACGTTTCCACCTTTTTATTGTCAGTGATGGTTCGAGACGGGGATACGAGCCGGAGACGATCGACCGCCTCCGGCAATTGATACCGGATGTCCACGTCGTAGACTATAAGCCCAACCGGGGAAAAGGATATGCCTTGCGAGAGGCGGTAAAGCGATGTACCTCTCCTTACATTATTTATACCTGTCTCTTATACACATCTGACGCTGCCGACGATATGCAGTGTGT
>ERZ1027099.262-NODE-262-length-32036-cov-8.482787_pt1 | contig 32036 bp, 25 predicted proteins | sample MGYA00519408_ERZ1027099 | MGnify/ENA primary metagenome ERZ1027099 (study PRJEB26926, sample SAMN06164646) | human gut metagenome | biome: ENVO:00009003; feature: ENVO:2100002; material: ENVO:00002003 | host: Homo sapiens | place: USA | collected 2012 ...
GAGATTTCTGCCTGTCTCGTGGGCTCGGAGATGTGTATAAGAGACAGCTATAATAAATTGCCGGTTTTGGCAACCACTTTTTACTAAAAGTCATGCCATGCCGCAAAATGTCGCTTTTTACGCTTTCTTCTCTGCCATATCCTTAACCGCTTCAAGCGCATATAAATAGCCTTTCAGCCCCAGTCCTACAACCTGTCCGTTACATACCGGAACGGTAACGGAAGTATGACGGAATTCTTCTCTGGTATGCACATTGGAGATGTGGACTTCAATCTTTGGAATATCCGCAACCGAAGCCAGCGCATCGCGCACGGCATAGCTGTAATGTGTAAATGCACCCGGATTAATGATAATGCCGTCTGCCTTTTCAAAATAAGCCTTCTGAATCCGGTCGATTAATCCGCCCTCATAATTGCTCTGGAACACTTCTACTTCAACGCCAAGCTCCTGTGCCTTTTCTTCAATCATTTTTACCAGCGTGTCGTAATCCTGATTGCCGTAAATGCCTTTTTCACGGATTCCCAAAAAATTAATATTGGGTCCGTTTAATACTAATATCTTCATGCTTCCCTTTTCTCCTTTAAAATATTCTCATACATTTCATCAAAACTTCTGCCGTCCGTGTCAATAATCACCTCGGCAGCATCTAAATAATCCGAAAGCCGCATATCCATAAGGTGTGTAATCTTTTCACGGATATTGCCGCCTGCAAGCAGCGGTCTTGTCGTATCTCCCGCAAGGCGCTTTGTCAGTTCCTCCACCGATGTCCGCAAATACACGACCGTACCCAGTTTTTTTAACAACTCCCTGTTTTCCGGCTTTAACGGAAGTCCGCCGCCGACCGACACTACAGTATTGTGTCTGGACTTAATTAAATCTTTGACAATTTCTGTTTCCAGTTCCCTGAAATACGGCTCGCCGTTTTCACTGAAAATGTCATTGATACTTTTCTTTTCTTTTTCTACGATGAGCGCATCAGTGTCGCAAAAATCCATTTTTTTATTTTTTGCAATCCACGTACCGAATGTGGTTTTACCGCACCCCATAAATCCTATCAATATAATATTGTCCAACATTTTTCTTAACTTTCTTATTCTGAATTTTCTGTTTTAACCTTTTAGTATAACCTGCCGTTTCCGGCTGGCCGGCTTTCTATCCCAGCTTCTTCTGCATATTTTCATATACTTTCCGGATATTTTCTTTACTTACTTTCATATCATTCCAAAGTTCAAATGCACTGACTCCCTGATATAACAGCATTTTCAAGCCGTTGTAAGCAGGCTTGCCCTGCGCCTTCATCAGCTTCATAAATTTTGTTTCTGCCGGATTATAGATAATGTCCACACCTACAGCCGCTCTCTTATAAAAATCCTCATCCTCTATGACTGCATCATCACAATTCGGATATAAACCGACACTGGTTGTCTGAATCACCACATAATTTTCCCCGGTCAGCTTTCCGTAATCCGAAAGCTTCATGGCATATGCCGCCTTTGACTGCAAATGGCGGTTTACATCCTCTGCAATCACTGCCGCTTTTTCTTCCGTGCGGTTTAAAATGGCAACTTCTTTTGCGCCTTTGCTGACACATAAAAAGGCAATAGCTCTTGCCGCGCCGCCTGCACCGAGTAAAATCACAGGACTGTCCTTTAACTCAACCTGTTCTTCTTCCAGTTCGCGCTCCAGTCCCAAAATATCTGTATTATAGCCTTTATAGCCGTGTTCCGTACGCACCAGCGTATTGACCGCACCAATCGCTTCTGCCAGCGGGTCGACACTTTCCAGCGCTCCAATGACTTCCTGTTTATGCGGCACGGTTACATTTAATCCTAAAATGTCTAATGCGTGGGCGCCTTTCACAGCAGTATCAACCGCACCCTTTTCCACCTTAAATGTCGTGTAAACCATGTCTATTCCGCACAAATCTGCCAGCGTATTGTGAATGACCGGTGAAATAGAATGTCCTACCGGATTGCCAATCAGTCCGCATACTCTTGTTGTTCCTTTAATTTCTCCCATATCTTTTCCTTTCTTGCTTCTTATAAAAATGCAGGACAATTTTTTCCAGATACCGCTTTAATACAATCTGAATCTCCTCATGCTTATCAATCGGCTTGACGAGAATTGTCATCATGCCTGCGCGGTTTGCCCCCCAGACATCCGTGAACAACTGGTCACCGACAAAAAATGTCGTATTGACATCTGTCTTCATACATTCCATAGCTTTAATATAATTCTTTGGGGACGGTTTTTTCGCATCACTGACATATTTTGAATGAACCGCCTCTGCCAGCGGTCTGACACGCGGCTCTTTATTATTGGAAATGATACAGGTATCGTATCCTGTCTTTCTTAACCGTTCAAACAGCGCTACCGCCCGCTCCGTGACCGGTGCGCCGTGTTCTACAAGGGTATTGTCCACATCAAAAACAATCCCCCTGTATCCTTTTTTATAAAGTTCCTCATACGGAATCTCATATGCCGAATCCACGTAGTCATCGGGATAAAATCTTTTTAACACAAAAATCTCCATTTCTAAAATAATCTGTTTTATTTTAAAATCTTCTGAATCTCCGCCATAAAGGTATTGACATCTTTAAATTCACGGTAGACGGAAGCAAAGCGTACATACGCCACCTCGTCCAAATCTTTTAATTTCTCCATAACGATTTCTCCAATCACCTTGGCAGGAATTTCTTTTTCTCCCATATTATAAATCTGCGTTTCAATTTCATCAACCATTGCATTAATCCGGGTCAGCGACACCGGGCGCTTATGACAGGAACGCACAATACCGGCTACCAGTTTTTCCCTGTCGTAAGGTTCTCTGTTGTTGTCTTTTTTTATCACTATTAACGGCATGGACTCCACTTTTTCATAGGTCGTAAAACGCTTGCCACAGGCATCACACTGGCGGCGTCTGCGGATAGCGCTGTCATCTGTCGGCCTGGAATCTATAACCTTTGTATTATCTTTACCACAAAACGGACATTTCAAAACCGTTACCTCCAAACATAAAAATATACATTTATTTTAATGAAATATCTGTCTGCGGTCAATACAAAATTGGATATTCTTAGCAGTATAAATGAACGCCAGCAGGCAATCCTTAATGATGAAATACATTTTTTAAGGAGGACTAACGTGGCTGGTTATAAAGTTGAAATCTGCGGTGTAAATACCGCTGCTCTCCCACTCTTAAAAACGGAGGAAAAAGAATTGCTGTTAAAAAAAATCAAAAATGGGGATACACAGGCACGCGAGCGTTTTATTAACGGAAATCTGCGCCTTGTTTTAAGCATTGTTCAGCGTTTTTCACAAAGCAGTGAAAATATTGACGATTTATTCCAGATTGGCTGTGTCGGCATGATTAAAGCAATTGATAATTTTGATATTTCACAGGGCGTACAATTCTCAACCTACGCCGTTCCCATGATTATTGGGGAAATTAAACGGTACCTGCGGGACAGCAATCCAATCCGTGTCAGCCGTTCTCTGCGTGACACTGCATATAAAGCCATTTACACGAAAGAAGCCCTTACCAGACAACATCAGAAAGAACCGACCGTAACAGAAATTGCCGATGAAATCGGCGTATCCAAAGAAGATATTGTTCTCGCCATGGAAGCTATCCAGTCGCCGGTTTCCTTATATGAACCGGTCTACTCCGAGGGGGGCGACACACTTTATATTATGGATCAGGTCAGTGACAAAAAAAACAAAGAAGAAAACTGGGTACAGCATATCGCCCTGCATGAAGCTATGGAACACCTCGATACGCGCGAACGCCGCATTATCAACATGCGTTTTTTTGAGTGTAAAACCCAGATGGAAACCGCAGAAGAAATCGGTATTTCACAGGCACAGGTCAGCCGCCTTGAAAAAAACGCACTCAAATCCATGAAAAAATACCTCTCATAGTTTTAAGGATTTTTCACTTATTTTTGCATATAATAACACAGAGCTTTCCAACGGAGTTTTTATGCGAATCTGTGAACTGCATAACAAGCAGGTTATCAATACCTGTGACTGCAAAATTTTAGGCTGTGTGGCAGACGTTGAATTCAATGAATGTACAGGCTGCATTAAATCGCTGATTGTTCCCGGTCCCGGAAAACTGTTCTGCCTTTTCGGGCGGGAAATCGAATATGTCATTCCGTTTTCCTGTGTGCGCTGTATCGGTCCGGATGCCGTTCTGGTAGAAGTAAATGTCGAAAAAATCATAAATAAATGCACATAAACATTGAAAACATTTTCTCTATGCCTTAAAATATATGATATCAGGGCTGCAAAGTATTTCACCCACATGAGCTTGCTCATAGGTGGGTGAAATACCTTGCAACCCACCCCAATATGAGCATAAAAGTGGGATGACAGTCCCACGATATGCGAATATTGGGTAGGATTGTGAGAGTGCGCAGCACGGAACAATCCGTAGATATCAGGGTTGGAAACTTGGGATTCCAACATCAAATATAGGTATATTTTGTATTGCCAGCCGGCAGACATAAGCTGATGCTTACCGGCTGGAGAATGGGAGAAGGTTATGAGTGATAAATATGTTGCATATGCTGGAAGCTATACGCATGAATCCAGCAAAGGAATCCATATTTACGATATGGATGTAGAAAAGGGAAGAATTACGGAGCGAAAGGAAGTCCAGATCGACAATCCTTCTTATCTGGTATTATCCCACAGCGGAAAATTTTTATATTCTATCTGTGACCGCGGTGTTGCCGCTTACAAAATCGAAGCAGACGGTGATTTAACTTTAGTCAATGTTCATACCATTAATGGTATGCGCGGGTGCCATCTGACTTTAAATAAACAGGATACATTTTTAATCGTTTCCGGCTACCACGATGGAAAAATTACCGTATTACATATCAATGAAGACGGCTCTGTCGGTAAAATTGCCGATGAAGTTTTTCATAAAGGTATCGGCAGTGTTGCCGAACGCAATTTCCGTCCGCATGTAAGCAGTTCTGTCTTTACCCCGGACGAAGAACTTTTATGTGTGTGTGATTTGGGCATTGATCAGATTAAAATTTATGAATTTAACCATACAACCGGTAAATTAAAGCTGTACGACATTATCCGTTCCCAGTTAGAATCTGCACCGCGTCAGATGACTTTCAGCCCGGACGGCAGATTTGCCTATGTCGTATGTGAATTAAAAAATTATATTAATGTATATTCTTACCACAATTCGGGCGAAAAAGGCCGTTTTGAATTTGTACAGAACATTTTCACCCTGCGCAAGAGCCACAAATCCAACAGCGCCGCCGCCAATCTGATTTTTTCAAATGACGGTAACAACTGTATCTGCTCAAATGCAGGCGATAATACTGTAACCATTTACAAGGTTAACAAGGAAACAGGGGAACTCTATACCCTCTCCTCTCTGCCTGTAAGCGGTGATTATCCAAAGTATATCAGCATGTTCCCGGATAATAAGCATATTTTGTCCATGAATAATGAAGGAAATTCTATTACAATTTTTACCATTCATTTTGACAAAGGACTGATTGTCATGAACGGACCGGAATTAAAGATTTCCAGACCAAATAATTTAGTAATAAAGAAACTTTCATAAATTCGTTTCTGATTCTGACAGACAGAGCAGGAAAGCGGCAGTCTGAAATATCCGAATGGTTCATTTCAGACTGCCGCTTTTATTCATTTAGTATTTTACATCTTTGTAATCTTTTATCTGCACTTTTAGTCTGCACGGCTGTACTTTTCGGACTGGACTTTAATCAGTTCTGCATCATCAAAGTAATTGATTTTCATTGCCGCTTTGACCTCATTTAAAGTCTGCTGTGCTTCTGCGAAAGCCACCTTTGTACCTTCCTGTAAGATATGATATACCTCCGGAATGTCTTTTTCGTACTCATGTCTTCTCTGACGGATTGGTTCTAACTGCTTCTGAAGCACGTTGTTTAAGAATTTCTTTACCTTGACATCGCCTAAGCCACCGCGCCGGTAATGCTCTTTGAGTTCATCCAGATTCTTATAATCCGGTAAGAATTCCTTGAAATCTTCTTCCGTACTGAACGCATCCAGATACGTAAATACGCAGTTGCCTTCAATCTTACCCGGATCTTCCACACGGATATGATCAGGGTCTGTATACATACTCATAACTTTTTTCTTTACATCTTCCGGTGTATCTGAAAGATAAATACAGTTGCCGAGGGACTTACTCATCTTAGCTTTGCCGTCTGTACCCGGAAGCCGGAAACATGCCTTGTTGTCCGGCAGAAGAATCTGCGGCTCGATTAAGGTTTCGCCGTATACTGCGTTGAACTTTCTGACGATTTCCCTTGCCTGTTCAAGCATTGGTTCCTGATCCTCGCCTACTGGCACGGTTGTTGCCTTAAATGCCGTAATATCTGCCGCCTGGCTGATTGGATAGGTAAAGAAGCCCACCGGAATGCTGGCTTCAAAATTTCTCATCTGGATTTCTGACTTTACAGTCGGATTTCTCTGTAATCTGGATACGGTTACCAGATTCATATAGTAAAATGTTAATTCTGTAAGCTGTGAAATCTGTGACTGGATAAAGATATTGGTCTTTGCCGGGTCGATGCCTACGGATAAATAGTCTAATGCAACTTCGATAATATTCTGACGAACCTTTTCCGGATTGTCCGCATTATCAGTTAATGCCTGTGCATCTGCTATCATGATAAAGATTTTATCAAACTCTCCTGAGTTTTGTAATTCTACTCGTCTTTTTAATGAACCTACATAATGTCCTAAATGAAGTCTTCCTGTCGGTCTGTCTCCTGTAAGGATTATTTTAGACATTTTTTATTTCCTCCCTGTTGAACGTGTGATGGTGTGAGCTGTGTGATTGATTAGGGCGCCTTGGTGTCTGTTCCCGCAAACGTTGTGAACTAAAGTTCACTTGTTTGCTTGTGGTGATGCCCCCACTATGCTTTGGCTTTTTTGTGGCACTCCCCGCAAACTTTGCGGACTATTCGTCCGCTTGTTTGCTTGAGGTTGGCGCTGTGCCATTCGTAATCTTTCAGATTACTCATGACGGGCGTTCGCCCTATAAAACGAATTATAAAAAAAGTCTTTTGTGAGCAAGCTCCCACAGACTTTTTTTATAATTCGTTTTGCACAGCTCACTGCTATTTCACATTTTACCATATTATTTTACAAATAACAATTGAGAATTGCAGGATTTCGTAGTAGAATAGGAAACAGTAGATTACAAGGAGGAATATCATGAAACATTTACTTAGTCCGCTTGATTTAAGCGTAGATGAAACTGAAGATTTACTAAACCTCGCAAGCCGCATTGCAAAGAATCCTGAAAAGTTCAGCCATTGCTGTGACGGTAAAAAACTTGCCACTTTATTTTATGAACCGAGTACTAGAACCCGCCTTAGTTTTGAGGCAGCCATGATTAATCTTGGTGGTTCTGTTCTCGGCTTTTCTTCTGCCGATTCCAGCTCTGCTTCTAAAGGTGAAAGCGTTTCTGATACGATTCGGGTTATTTCATGTTATGCAGATATCTGCGCTATGCGCCATCCAAAGGAAGGTGCTCCTATGGTTGCCGCTGAGAAATCCGGGATTCCGGTGATTAACGCAGGAGATGGCGGTCATCAACATCCAACCCAGACTTTAACAGATCTGATGACGATTCGCGAACTGCGTGGTTCTTTGGATAATTTTACGATTGGTCTGTGCGGCGATCTGAAGTTTGGGCGTACGGTTCATTCCCTGATCCGCTCCCTGATTCGCTATAAGAATGTGAAATTTATTCTTATTTCCCCGAAAGAACTGCGTGTGCCGGATTATATCCGTGAAGATGTCCTGATTCATAACAATGTGGAATTTGAAGAAGTTGAACGCTTAGAAGACGTTATACCACAGCTTGATATTCTCTACATGACACGTGTCCAGAAGGAACGTTTTTTCAGCGAAGACGAATATTTAAGAATGAAGGATTTTTATATTCTTAACAAAGAAAAAATGGCTGCTGCAAAGGACAATATGTATGTACTGCACCCGCTTCCGCGTGTCAATGAAATTTCCGTAGAAATTGATGGCGACCCGCGCGCGGCTTACTTTAAGCAGGTACAGTTCGGTGTCTATGTACGAATGGCGCTGATTCTGACACTGCTCGGACTGGACAAAACAGTTTAAATTTCTGACACATCAAAAATCATGCCGCGGATACGGCAGAACGGAGGACTTTATGTTAAATATAGGCGGATTAAACGAAGGCTTTGTATTGGACCACATCGAAGCCGGCAAAGCCATGATGATTTATAACAATCTCGGACTGGACAAGCTCGACTGCTGTGTAGCTATCATTAAAAATGCCCGCAGTAATAAAATGGGTAAAAAAGATATTATCAAAATCGAAGGCGGACTCGATTTGGTAGACCTGGATGTACTCGGTTTTATTGATCACAACATCACAGTCAATATTATTAAAGACGGTAAAATTGTTGAAAAGAAACGTCTTTCACTTCCAAAAAAGATTACAAATGTGATTAAGTGTAAAAATCCTCGCTGTATTACTTCTATCGAACAGGAATTAAAGCACATTTTTATTCTGACAGACGAAGAAAATCAGGTATACCGCTGTAAATACTGTGAAGAAAAATATACCCGCTAAATGCTCCGATTATCGTTATATCGGACTGTAAATTTAAAATTTAAATAATTAGAAGCTGTTATCTGCATATATCAGATAACAGCTTCTTTGATTTATAATCTATTCACACTGTGCCTGTTCCATGTCAAAGTGTTCTTCCAACTTTGTTGAAACTCCGGCAATTTCATCAATTTCCGTTAAAATGTCTTTTACAGAGTTATTCTGTGCAGCAATCGTTTTCGAAATACTCTGAATGGTTGCTGAATTTTCTTCAGAAGTTGCTACCAGCGTCTCCATTTCTTCCTGTTTCAAAAATCTCATTATCGACTGGCATTCCACATCTGCCGCAGAACTTAGCCCCATTCTCCAGTTTCATTCCGCAATTTTTACAGTACATTACATTCTCCATTTCTTTTGTTTTTTTATTTTATATTAGTTGTCATTTTATGTATATATACATTTTTCACAATTATATTAAAAATATAAAATACCCACACCCTATTATCTCCATTCCTAATCATATACACATTTGCAATTATCTTGTCAACGACTGAATCTCTTTTTGTATAAGTCTTCCTGCCGCCTTTGCCAGCTCATCAATACGACGTATTCTTGTAAATTCTTTTCTATATATCTTTTCTGCGCTATTGGCCGCCGCATCATTTCCCATAAAAACAGCTGATACATGTATTCCTTTATCACGCAGTGCACGTACCTCATTGGCTGCATCATTAACAGAAATATCGTCGCTATAATCATGCCCAAACGGGCTGTCCTGTGATGGCAGAATACGCTGGCTGTCATTAGGCGCAGCATCTGTTAAAATAATCACAAGGTGCCTGTCAGCCACCCCCGGGTTCATATCAAGGATTTTACCAATTCCCCGAAAAGCAAGACCATCACGATTCCAACCGGCAGCATAATAATTGAAAATATTGTCGCATTTCTTATCCCTAAAAGACTTCAATATATGAAAAACTGTATATCCTCTGACACTGCAAAATCTTGTTACCCTGACCGGTATATTACATTCCACGAGGCTTTTGGCAATAATTACTCCCTGCGCAGCAAGCATTTCCTGATACTGAAGCCTTGAAGCAGATGCATCAAGAAGCAGATCCACTGTAAAGGACGGTTGATTATCATCCTCATATGTGTGAAAAATCCTGTTATCTTCTATATATTCTGCACGCCATACTTTAGTTGTATCAAGCCTTCCGCTCTGCCCTGATATTACATCTGTCTTCTGACTTATATATTCGCTATTACGGATTTGTTCAACCATATGTGCAATAAGACTATCATAAAGCCGTACATTTTTATTATAATATGAATGATTTCTTTCAACCTGCAGCTGTGACTGTTCTCTTAAATGAAGAAATTCCTTCGGTATATTTTTCTTTGTTATATATTTTCCATCAGTAAACCATAAATGGCATCCTGTATGACTGCCTGTACACAGTTCTTTTTCTATTTTAGTAAGAGTCTGCTCTGATATAACAGATCTTCCAAAACAATTCTCAATATAAGAGCAGTCATCATTTTCTTTCTTATATGTTATATTATCTTTCTTTTTACTGTAAGCTGCTCCACCAGTCATATTGTCCGCCTCAGAAGAACGCATAACCATTACATGATTATTTCTTACAGAGCTGACTGGCATTATTCTTGTCATTATCCGGGCAAATGCCCCTGTAAAATGCAGTCGTAACGCTTTTTTTTCATGTTTTACGCCATCAAAAAGATTAAATTTGCGATAAATTGCCAGCACAGTATCTATCAACCGGTCTGTTTCAGGCATTATCTGTGGTGTCAGTTCTGCATACAGCTTTTGTTCATTTGGTGTCAGCAGAACCTTCTTTTTCCCTGACACACTGCTCCATCTGGCTGACTGCATATTATATACAAGCCGGTTTTTGCTCATCCACTCCTGCCTCGACAGCTTATATTCACCTGCAAAAAAAGCCTTTCCATAATAAACCCGTAGATCAGTCATAGACGGACGTTTTAATGCTTCCTCTGTATACAGTACATGTTCCAGATAAAGCCATGTCAGATCATCCAGCATAGCCTGACTGATATCTCCGTTCCAATAACCAAATAAAGTGCTGATTGCCTTTTCACCATAATACTTATATGCCAGTCCAATTATAAGATTCATATATAAATCTGAATCTAAATCCCCTGTTTCAACAGCCAGAAACAATGGATCAAAATTATAGCGTTCCGCCGCATTCCATACCTGATTAGCAGCCCGTCTTTCCTTAGCAGTATAAGAAATGGTACGCATTATTCAAACACCTCCGTATTATGCAGCTTTAAGGGAAACCTTGAAGCTATGACATCACGTATAAGCTCTTTTTCATAGCTGTCAAATATCTTATTGGTAATTCCAAGATCCAATGCATCCCTGATTGGAATACCCTTTTTTATAAGACTTATAGCATCAATTAATCCACGCAGATCCAAAGCTTTCTCTGTAAGTTCACCATTTTCACATTTTTTCTGAAGTTCATTAAATAAAAGTGCAAACTGTTTGTTATACTTAGTAACCAGTGAAGGGAACTGATCCTTTAACAGTCTCTCAAGATCTTCCTTTGCCAGTGGCGGCATCTGTATAACTACAAATCTTGAGGCAAGTGCCTCATTTAATTCCCTTGTACCTGCATAATTATAATTCATCGTAGCAATAAAACGTGTATCATCTGCAACCTCTATCCTGTCATATCCTGGAACATCAATTACACGTCTGAAATCAAGTACAGAATGTAAGACTGCAAGTGCTTCATTCCTTGCCATATTGATTTCATCGAGAATCCCAAAGCCGCCGCTTTGTGCACAACAATACACCGGTCCGGGTCTGAATGTAACCCTGCCATCGCGAAATGTATCAGAACCTATCAGCGCAGCCGCATCCATATTAACATGGAAGGAAATATCCCATGCTGGACGTTCAAAAACTGCTGCAAGATTCTGTGCAAGCACATTTTTTCCCGTTGCCTTCTCTCCTGCCAGCAAAAGATTTCTGCCACACAGAAGCACTGCAAGAGCCTCTTCCCATACCTTATTGCCATAATAATGAAAATGTGGTACAGGAATACGTTTTTTTAATGCTTCATCTACAGTATGTTCTTCTGAATAATGCCGGACTTCTTCTACAAGCTGTGCTGAAACACCTTCCTGCTTCAAAAACTCAATCAGATTATTCAATACCAACACCCCTTTAACTGTTTTTTTATATTTTAATTATATTCTTTTTATTTATTTATTTCAAAACTTTCTTTGATATTTTCAATAATATCATATTCTTCACTTACAATACTACTCGCATCATTGGTTGCATGATTGATATTTTCAAAATATCCGAGCAGACCGTTAATCGTTGTAACGCTTTCTGCCGCTGCATTCGTACCGGTTGTAATTTCTTCATCTACCTGCTTTGTCATATCGGTAAGCCATTTTAATATATCCTGGATATTACCTGCTGATTTTGCACTTTCTTCTGATAAGGCACGGATTTCATCTACAACCACGGCAAATCCTTTTCCGTGTTCGCCTGCTCTTGCTGCTTCAATTGAAGCATTGAGTGATAACAGATTGGTCTGTGATGCAATGGAATTAATTTCCCCGAGAATATCTGTAATATGTTTCATTTCGGTCAGCAGTGCACCGGTCGTCTTGTGCGCAGCGCCAACTGTATTTTCAACAGACATTATAGTGCTTTTCGCCTCTTCAACTGCTGCATTTCCCTTATTAACAGCGTCTTTCACATTATCAAATCCCTGCTCCAGCTGTCCGGCAAGTTCATTGTTTCTATGAACTTCTTCTGTTGCCGCATTGACCTTATCCATCACCGTTACCGTTGACTTCACAGATTCTTCTACAATCTGAGCCATCTGTGCAGCTGCCGAGTTGACATTGGCACTGCCGTCTGCCAGTGTATATACTGCATCTTTTCCTTTTTTTACCGTTGCAGTAAGATTCTTTGAAATATCATTTGCAACTTTTGTAAATTTTTCATACCTAAGCTCCATTCCGCAGACATTTTTAACACCGGAAATACCGTAGACTGTTTCCAGCCAGTCCTGCGGCAAAAACAGAATTCGAAATGCCTGCAGCACGAATTCCACCGTGTGAACAAATTTAACACATAAAACTCTTAATAAACGCAAAAAACAGACATATGCAATGCTGCAAATACGTTATTTCCTATAAATTCATGTATTATTTACCATTTCCGACCATAAATCCTGCTTGAGCGGAACTGTTCCTGTCAATGTCCGGCTTCTTGTATCCGGCTGGCTTCCGCCAATATAAACGGTATAGCCCTCATCGGTAAAATAGATCTGCCCATTTTCATCGTAGAGTTCAAAAGCCTCTTCTGATAACCAGACCGTTACCTGCTTTTCTTCCCCCGCCTTTAAAAAGACTTTGCCAAAGCCCTTTAACTGCGGATTCGGACTGCCATCACACAAAGCCTTTACATAAACCTGAACGGTTTCGGCACAGTCAAAGTTTCCGGTATTACGCACATTTACAGAAACCGGAAGCTGTATTTTTTCTCCGGCTTTCATTTTCTGAAATGTGTGCATATCGGCGGCACACTCCATTTTATCATACGCAAATGACGTATAGGTAAGCCCATATCCAAACGGATACAGTGCCTCCTGTTTCATATAACGATATGTTCTGTTTTTCATGGAATAATCCGTAAATTCCGGCAGTTCTTGCGTACTTTTATAAAATGTAACCGGCAGATGTCCCTGTGGACTGACTTCCCCGAATAAAATTCTTGCCGCCGCACGTCCGCCCTGTGCACCCGGATACCAGCACTGCATGACCGCCGCGGCACGCTCCTGTGCCGTGTTGACCGCCAGCGCGCTGCCCGATAACAGTAGGACAACGACAGGTTTTCCACTGTCTAATGCCGCTTCAAGAATCTGGTTCTGCTCTCCCGGAAGCTTTAAGTCCGGCTTATCGCCGCTTGCAAAATCATTGCCCGCATCGCCTTGTTCACCTTCAATACCTGCGTCCAGTCCCAGACACAGAATGACAACATCGCTCATTTCTGCCATTTCACGCACCTCGGCAATGCGGTTCTTCTTCCAGTTTTCTTTATACAAATCACAGCCCTCGGACACCAGCACCCGGACCGAATCCCCAACATAATCCTGTATGCCCTCGGAAATTGTAATGTAACGCGATGCCGTCCCTTCATAATTGCCGACAAGCGCTCTCCTGCTGTCTGCATTCGGTCCAATCACTGCGATTGTCCGGAGTTTTTCCCGATTCAGCGGCAGAATCCCGTTATTTTTTAACAGAACAAACGTTTTCTCTGACACACTTTCGTTGAATTCACGCATTTCTACGGAATCTACAACAGAATACGGAATTTTGTCGTAAGGATTGTCCGGCAGCTCCTTATCCTGTTCCATGCCCAGCTTCAGCCGGGTGGTATACAGATTCGTCACCGCCGCCCGCAGTCTGCTCTCCGAAACCATACCGCGCGAAACCGCTTCCGAAAGGTGCAGATACATATGTCCGCAGTTTAAATCACAGCCGTTATTCATCGCCAGAGCCGCCGATTCCACGGCATCTTTTGTTACCATGTGGTGCTGGTAAAAATCGCGCAGTGCGAAACAGTCCGACACAACATGTCCTTTAAAATGCCACTCATTCCGCAAAATGTCTGTAAGCAGGGTCTTACTGCCACAGCACGGCTCGCCGTTTACGCGGTTATACGCACCCATGACTGCTTCGGGCTTTGCCTCTTTAATACAGGCATGAAATGCTGAAAGATACGTTTCATACAAATCTTTTTTTGTAACCTCAGCGTTAAAGCTGTGCCGCAGTCCCTCCGGACCGGAATGTACCGCAAAATGCTTAACACAGGCCGCCGATTTTAAGTAATGTGCATCATGTCCCTGTAAGCCCTTTATGTAGCGGATTCCAAGCCGCGCTGTCAGATACGGGTCTTCGCCGTAAGTTTCATGACCGCGTCCCCACCTTGGGTCCCGGAAAATATTGATATTGGGCGCCCAAAAGGTCAATCCCTTGTAGCGCCCGACATCTCCGTATTTTTGCTGCATGTTAAATTTGGCACGTCCTTCCGTGGACACAGCATCGGCAACCTGCTCCATTAAATCTTCATCAAATGCTGCCGCAAGCCCGATTGCCTGCGGAAAAACCGTCGCCGTGCCGGCTCTTGCCACACCGTGCAGTCCTTCATTCCACCAGTCATACCCTTTGATATTCAGCCGTTCAATCGGTGGCGCACTGTTTAACGTCTGGTCTGCCAGTTCCTCAATTGTCATCTGCGAAACCAGTTCTTCCGCCTTCTTACGGTACAAATCGCACAGTTCTTCATTTTCTGTTAATTCCGTCTGATGATTTTTCATTATAATACCTTCTTTACTTTTCTTTCATCATAACGGAATTGCCATAGAATCTCAACGTAAATTTTGCGCTGCATTTTTGCATAAGCAAATATCTTTTATAAAAGCTTATCTTTTTACTTTAAAAGCACCCATTCCCGGATAAACTGCCGCACTGCCAAGCTGTTCTTCAATGCGTAAAAGCTGGTTATACTTTGCAACGCGCTCTGAACGTGACGGCGCACCGGTCTTAATCTGGCAGGTATTTAATGCCACTGCCAGATCGGCAATCGTGGTATCCTCTGTCTCACCGGAACGATGGGATGCAATCGCTGTGTAACCGGCTTCGTGTGCCATTTTAATGGCTTCCAGAGTTTCAGATACAGAGCCAATCTGATTTAATTTGATCAGGATTGAATTGCCGCAGCCCAGTGAAATACCCTTTGACAGACGTTTGGTATTCGTTACAAATAAGTCATCCCCTACAAGCTGTACCTTGTCACCAAGTTCTGCCGTCAGTTTCTTCCAGCCTTCCCAGTCTTCTTCATCTAACGCATCTTCGATCGATATAATCGGGAATTTTTCAACCAGCTTCTTCCAGTGTTCAATTAATTCCTCTGAGGTATAAACTGTTCCTGCTTTCGGAAGCTTGTATTTTCCCTTTTCTTTGGTCTTCCATTCGGAAGAAGCCGCATCCATGGCAATCATGAAATCTTTTCCCGGTTCATAGCCTGCTTTTTTTACGGCTTCAAGAATCGTTTCGATAGCTTCTTCATCGGAAGCAAGTGCCGGTGCAAAGCCTCCTTCATCACCGACAGAAGTTGCCAGTCCTCTTTCCTTTAAAATAGATGCCAGAGCATGAAATACTTCCGAGCACCAGCGCAGTCCTTCTTTAAAAGACGGCGCGCCGACCGGCATTACCATAAATTCCTGTACATCCAGTCCTGATGATAAAGCATGACAGCCGCCGTTTACAATATTCATCATCGGCACCGGAAGTCTGTTTCCGCTGACACCGCCTAAGAACCGATACAGTGGAATATCCAATGCTGTCGCAGCCGCTCTGCAGCATGCAATAGATACGGCAAGAATCGCATTTGCCCCCAGCTTGGACTTGTCCTTTGTTCCGTCTGCCTCAATCATTGCCTTATCAACAGCATAAATATCAGAAGCGTCCAGTCCGCTTATCGCCTCGTTGATAATTGTATTGATATTTTCTACGGCTTTTTGTACACCTTTCCCAAAATATCTGCTCTTATCGCCGTCACGCAGTTCCAGTGCTTCAAATTCACCTGTCGAAGCACCGCTTGGCGCTGTTCCTCTTGCAACCGTTCCGTCTGCGAGATAAACTTCCGCTTCTACTGTCGGATTGCCTCTTGAATCCATAATTTCACGTCCAATAACCTTTTCAATCTCTAAATAATCCATACTGACCTCTTTCTGAGCGATTTTATCATGAAGCAGCGGCAAAGATTCCGCATAAACGGTTTCTCATCTGCTATTCAGAAAATCTGCTTTCGCCCGGAAGCAGATTTCCGTGTAAAAAAATAACACCTGTTTTTCTTTGTTCTGCCTCCGTCTGCCACAGTCCGTCCTGCGGACTGCAACAGTTACGCTGTAAGTTCAGCAGTCTTACAGTTTCCTTTTATCCTGTATTATGGACAATCCTGTATATTTTATCCAAAATATTTAAAAGCTTTGCTCTTATAATAAAAGCACCGCAGAAAACATATTCCTACATTTTCTGCGGCACTTGTGCCTGCCGATATTTCTATCTGCATTTTTTACCTGTTCTTTTTACAAATATTTTTACAAACAACTGAGCAGCACTATAAGCCGGGTTATGTATCAGATGATTATCTATCTAGTCCTGCTGTTACCAGCAGGCTCAAGCAACCTACCTAAAGCACGACGGGCCGCCGTATCGCTTTTATTCGGTCTTGCTTCGGATGGGGTTTACATCTGCCGCTTCTGTTACCAGCCGCGCGGTAGTCCCTTACACTGCCTTTCCACCCTTACCAGCATATGCTGGCGGTTTATTTCTGTTGCACTAGCCTTGGAGTCACCTCCACCGGACGTTATCCGGCATCCTGCCCTGTGAAGCCCGGACTTTCCTCACCTGCTGCCTTTCGGCAATTGCAGCCGCAATCATCTGTGCTACTCAGTCTTTTTTAGTTTGTATTTTCTTTTACCATACGGAATACATCAATACGGAACTGGGCTTCTTTGCCAAGTCCTACAAAACGGCAGCCGTACTCCGTGCCGTCTTCGTCCTGTGATGCAATCCGCACAACTTCAATAACGGTTTCAATTTTATCACATCCGCTCATTTCAAGCAACATGTCATAAAAAGAATGTAATGGCAGAACGTCTTTTGTTTTAAATGCAATTCCACCACTTGATACATTCGTTGCATGAACAGCAATAAATTCTTCCTTAGTATCCTGATCTGTAATCGGACGAATTGATAAATTCGCTTCTACATCAATTCTTTTTGTTCTTCTTCTTTCATCACCCATAAGTACTCCCCCTGTTATGATCCTTAAAAAGTAAACTTTTAAGTTACTTTATTAACATAGCATCTCCAAAACTGAAAAACCTGTACTTTTCCTTTACGGCTTCTTCATAAGCCGCAAGAACGTGTTCCCTGCCTGCCAGTGCTGAAACCAGCATCACCAGCGTGGATTCCGGCAGATGGAAATTGGTAATCAGGCTGTCAATAACCTTAAACTGATATCCCGGATAAATAAATATCTGGGTCCAGCCGCTACCGGCTTTTACTGTACCATCTTCTGTCCCGACAGATTCCAGTGTACGTGTACTTGTCGTACCGACTGCAATAATCTTTCCGCCGTTTTTGCGCGCCGTATTAATCTTGTCTGCTGCTTCCTGTGTCACCGTATAAAATTCTGAATGCATATGATGCTCCAGAATGTTTTCTGTCTTTACCGGACGGAACGTTCCAAGTCCGACATGCAGCGTGACACGGGCAATTTCAATACCCTTCTCCTGTATCCTTTCCAGCAGTTCTTTTGTAAAATGAAGACCCGCTGTCGGTGCCGCTGCAGAACCTTCATGCTTTGCATAAACGGTCTGGTAACGGTTCTTATCCTCCAGACGGTGTGTGATATACGGTGGAAGCGGCATCTGACCCAGTTCATCGAGTATTTCTTCAAAAATACCGTCATAAGTGAATTGTATCATACGATTGCCTTCTTCTACAATATCCACAATCTCTCCGATTAATTTTCCACCGCCAAAGCTGATCTGTGTACCGATTTTTGCCTTTTTACCCGGCTTTACAAGCACTTCCCATGTGTCTTTTAAATCCTGCTTGCGGGTAAGCAAAAGCACTTCGATTGCCGCGCCCGTTCCGACTTTTTCGCCTATCAGTCTAGCCGGAATCACCTTGGTATCGTTAATGACCAGACAATCTCCCGGATTTAAGTAATCAATCACATCTTTAAAAATTTTGTGCTGTATTTCCCCTGTCTTTTTATCCAGTACCATCAGTCTTGAACTGGAACGGTCTGACAGCGGGTCCTGTGCAATCAGCTCCTGTGGCAGATCATAATAAAAATCATGTAAATTCATTGATTCCATATGCTGCTCCATTCCTATCTTTTTCCGCTTCGCGGCAGTTAGCTTTTCTGCCGCAGAACGGGCTGTTTTTTATTCATAATTAAGAACGAAGTTCGATGCCCATGCCGGAAAGGTCTCCCAGAATCTTTTCCATAATCGGCTGGATATCTTTATCTTCTAATGTTCTGTCCTTTGCACGGAAAGAAATGGTATAAGCTACGGACTTGAAACCTTCCTTAATCTGTGCACCTTCATAAATATCAAACAGGTTATATTTTTCAAGAAGCTTTCCGCCTCTCTTTTCAATAATCTTTTCTACTTCACCGACAAGTACCGTCTTTGGCATTACCATACTGATATCTCTTGTAACAGCAGGGAATTTTGCAATGCCTTCGTACTTTCTGTCAAATGAAGCAAACGGTAAAATTTCCGGTAAATCAAGTACGGCAATATATGTTCTCTCGCCCAGTCCATAGGTGTCTGCAACATCCGGGTGTACTTCACCGAGATAACCGATTACAGTATCTTTGTAAAGAATCTCTGCCTGACGTCCCGGATGTAAAAATGTCTTTCCGGCTTCCGGATCATATTCCGGTCTTGCACTCATACCGATTTTTTCTAAGAATTCTTCAACAACACCCTTCATTGTAAAGAAATCGCCGTCGCCGTAGAAGCCCAGTGTGAACTGTACTCTCTCATCCGGAAGGTCTTCTCCTTCTACCAGAACATAAACCTTTGCCAGTTCATAAAGCTTTACATCTTTATTTCTACGGTTGTAGTTGGTTGCAAGCGAATTCAGCATTCCGTTTAACGGCAGTGTTCTCATAATGGAGAAATCTTCTCCTAACGGATTGGAAATGACAACTGTCTTTCTTTCCTCTGCATCTGCTGCCAGCTTTAACTTATCAAATACCTTCGGACTTTCAAATGAATAAGTCATTGCCTGTGAGAATCCGCAGAACTGTGCGATTTCTCCGGCTACATCTTCCACTCTCTGCTTGAAGGAAATCTTACCCATTGTAGAAGCTCCGTGTGGCAGTGTTGTAGGAATATTGGCATATCCGAAAAATCTTGCAACTTCTTCCGCAATATCCGCTGTTCTTAATAAATCCTGACGGAACGTCGGAATAATCAGTTCCTGCTTTGCTTCATCATAGTCTAATTCAAGCATCTTAAAGTATCCAAGCATTTCTTCCACGGAAACATTTGTACCCAGTAGTGCATTGATTCTTTCCGGTTCAAACGGCACTCTGACTCTTTCCTTCTTATTCGGATATACGTCAACCACGCCGCCGACAATTTCACCGGCTCCAAGTTCTTCGATTAACTGGCATGCTCTGTTCATTGCCGCCAGTGCATTTTCAGGATCTAAGCCCTTTTCAAACTTACCGGAAGCATCTGTACGAAGACCCAGGCGCTTTGTTGCCTTTCTGATATTTGTGCCGTCAAAGGTTGCAGCTTCAAATAACATGGTCTTTACGTCATCCGTAATCTTGGAATTTTCACCGCCCATGATACCTGCAAGACCGACAGCCTTTTCACCGTCACAGATCATCAGCATATCAGAATCAAGTGTTCTTTCCTGTCCATCCAATGTCATGAACTTCTCACCGTCTTTGGCACGTCTTACAACAATCTTACCGCCTGCAAGGGTGTCATAATCATAAGCGTGCATTGGCTGACCGTATTCTTCCATAACGTAGTTTGTAATATCCACGATGTTGTTAATCGGACGGATACCTGCTGATGCCAGTCTGCGCTGCATCCACTTCGGTGACGGAGCAAGCTTGATATTCTTTACAAGTCTTGCGGTGTAACGGCTGCAGAGGTCTGTGGCTTCCACATCAACCTTTACATAATCGTTAATGTCTTCTGCGTTGCCTGTTTCTGTTACAACCGGCGGTGTAAACGGCTTTCTGAAGGTTGCCGCTGCTTCCCTTGCAATACCGATAATACTGTAGCAGTCTACACGGTTGTTTGTAATTTCATATTCAAATACGGTATCATCCAAACCGAGATAGTGAACGGCATCTTCTCCAACCTGTGCATCATCACCTAAAATGTAAATGCCGTTTTCCGGTGCATCCGGATAAAATTCACGGGAAGAACCGAGTTCTTCAATGGCACACATCATACCGAAGCTTTCTACACCTCTTAACTTACCCTTTTTAATCTTAATGCCGTCTTCCGGAAGTGCGCCGCCGTCATGACCACCTGCCACACGTCCGCCATCTAATACAACCGGTACTTTCTGTCCTGATGAACCCACCGGAATATTCGGTGCGCCTGTTACAATCTGAACAGTTTCACTGCCGACATTCACCTGGCAGATTACCAGCTTATCTGCATCCGGGTGCTTTTCGACCGATTCAATCTGTCCGACAACGATTTTATCAAGATTTTTGTCAAAAGCGGTAAAATTTTCCACCTTTGTTCCCGAAAGTGTCATTGCGTCCCTGAATTCCTGGTCTGTTACTTCCAGTCCCGGAACCATTGCCTTAATCCAATTTAATGATGTATTCATGATTCAATATCCTTTCCTCGTATCCAATTTCTTTGCTGTCTTACAGCCGTCGTTCTTTTTAGAACTGTTTTAAGAATCTTACGTCATTTTCATAGAGAAGTCTCATGTCATCAATTTCATACTTCAGCAACGCAATTCTTTCCAAACCGATTCCGAATGCAAATCCTGTATATTTGTTCTGGTCAATACCGCTCATTTCAAATACATGCGGGTGAATCATACCACAGCCAAGAATTTCAATCCAGCCTTCGCCCTTACACATACGGCAGCCCTTACCGCCGCACTTAAAACATGTCACGTCCATTTCTGCACTTGGCTCTGTAAATGGAAAATGATGAGGACGGAATTTTACTTTTGTTTCCGGTCCGAATAACTCTCTTGCAAATTCAGCCAGTGTTCCTTTTAAATCTGCAAATGTAATACCCTCATCAATAACCATGCCTTCAATCTGATGGAAGCATGGAGAATGGGTTGCATCGACTTCATCTGCACGGAATACCCTGCCCGGCGCAATCATACGGATTGGCAGTTTGCCTTTTTCCATTTCACGGACCTGAACCGGTGAAGTCTGGGTTCTCAGTACAACTTTATCATTAATATAAAATGTATCCTGTTCATCTTTTGCCGGATGATTTGCAGGGATATTTAACGCTTCAAAATTGTAATAATCATATTCTACTTCCGGTCCTTCTACGACTTCATAACCCATGCCGACAAATATTCTCTTTACTTCATCGAGTGCAACAGTGTTTGGATGTCTGTGTCCGACATTGTTTTTCTTTGCCGGAAGTGTTACGTCAATCACTTCGCTCTTTAACTGGACTTCACGCATTTTTGCGGAAAGCTCCTTTTTCGCGTTTTCCAGTACTTCCTCAATTGCCTGTCTGGTTTCATTTACGATTTGTCCAACTGCCGGTCTGTCCTGAGGTGCAACGTCTTTCATGCCCTTTAAGACTTCTGTAAGTTCTCCCTTTTTACCCAGGAAAGAAACTCTTACCTCATTTAATTTTTCAAGTGAATCAGTGGAATTAATCTGGGCTAATGCCTTTTCTCTGATTTCATGCAGTCTTTCTTTCATCATTTTCTTTTCCTCCAATTGCAAAACCTAACTTTTATTTTATCATATGACTACAAATTGGCAAGCAGTTTTTACTGATTTCTTACGTTTTTACTCTCAAACTGCTCAATAATATGGATTGCTTCGTCCATACAGTCGGGATTACGGACCGCTGCCTCTTTAATATTCTTCTTTGCTTCCTCAATCCTGTTTTCGTTATATTCTATCTGTTTGCGCAGTTTCTGGCGCTGTGTATTCAAATCGTGCCGCACTTCCACCATATCCTTGCTGTATACAAGGGCACGTACCTGTGACAGCCACAATTTGGCATCATAGAGTCCGAGTTTTTTAAGTAAATCCAGTAAATCTTCTTCTGCTTCACTTAATTTGGTCGTCATCTGTACAATCTTGCGCTGCTCATTTTTCATGTCCATATAAACTTCATATTTCTTTGACAGTTCATACGAACTTCTGACATGATATTTATGATATTCATAATCAAGCGTATTGGCTGCGTTGATATACTTAATCTTTGTTTTATTCAGTAATGTCGTAGCTTTATTGAGTTTGATTTCCGTCACCAGAACCTGCCGTTCCGTATATTTTAGCAGGGCAAACATGCCAAGGGCAAGCACCGCTCCCAGAAAGGCAACGACAATATAAAGCATGGTATTTTGTGTATCTTCCGTTACGGAAAGCGCAATGAAAAATACCATAAATACGAATGCCAGCCCGACAATCGCGGCAAGGGCAAGGCTTCTGATACGCAGCTGGCGCGTTGTGAGTGCCGCAGCCTCCATGCGCAGACTCATGCGTTCCCCTTCAAGAATCCTCATATCCCGTTTGACGGTTTCATAATACGATTCCTGTTTTTCCAGATACTTCATACCACGCGGCAGTTCATCTTCAAACTGTTCCATGCGGTGATACGTATGGGTGGAAAGCTTATGCTCGCCGGATTTAAAAATCCGCCGGTCTACCGTCAGATTATCTACACGGTCTGCCGTTTCCGTAATCCTTCTGCGGATATTGTCCGGTGCCGTATCAATCAGCTGGATATCCGAAAAATGTTCCGTAACGACATTGTATTCTTCCATCGCCAGTTCAATGTGTCCGGTGGCTTCTTCCATGATTTCACACTGGCTGCGGATATAGGCTTTTGTTTCTTCCTTATCGTAGTAATCCGTATTAATATTGTCCAGACGGCGCGGTGTTCTGGATACATCCGGGATATGTACGGCACTGGCATCGAATTCTTTATCTTCTTCCGAATAATTTAAAACTTCCTGAATCCGCTTTTTTTCTTCTTCTTTTTCAAGCTGTTTTAAATATTCCGTTTCTTCTTTTTCTTCTTTTGCAAGCTTCCCCGAATAATTTTCCTGTGTCCCTGCCTGATTCATCTTATCTACTACATGAATCAGGGACTTTGCCTGCACACTGTTTAACAGCTCATCATACTTTTTTTCTTCTTCTTTTGCTTTTCTGCGCTGTTCCTGGATTTTTTCTTCGGAACTGACCTTTTTATTCTTTTTTTGCGGTGCTTTTGCTTTTTTTTCATACTTCTGATAATTTTTTTCAAATTCGCTGATAAGTCCCGTTAAATCTTCTGTCCGCGAATTATCCGCATTTTGTTCTTCCCCTGTATTCTGCTCATCGTCATAGACAAAATCATCAATGTCTTCAATGTCCTCGATATCTTCCAAATCGTAATTTTCTTTAATTGTTCCCTTGATATAATTTAATAATCCCATATTTCCTCATTTCATCCGTCTATGACGTATACCTTTTATACTGCGCTTTCCATCTGTCCATGCAGTCATCAATCGCCTTATAATACTGTGCTACTTCACCGTCGGATTTTAAGTGTTCCATTTTCTGCATCGCACGGTATTCATCGCTGTAACGTGCATTGTCTGTAAGCAGTTCCAGTTCTCTTTGCAGCACCTGTTCTTCTTCCGGTGCCTGCATATCCTGTATCTGTTCCTCACCCTCTGCCATACGGCATGCCGCAAGATAACATTTCCGGGACTTTTCATGCTGACCGATTTTATACGCTTCTTCAAAATACTTTGCCGCTTTTTCAAAGAAGAACATTCTGGCATAGGCAGTTCCCAGATTGTGATAGACCTTTGCGTAAAACAGCCCTGAAAGATTGATGTCGCGCTCTCCATTTACAATTTTATCATAATTGCTGATTGCACTATAATAGCAGCCTTTTTCAAGGAACCGGTCTGCACGCATTTTCATCCGTTCATAGACATTCTGTGTATCCAGCATCGCAAGCAGGTCCTTTACCTGTTCAATTTCTGCCGTATCATAATAATCCACATACTTTAAAATGGTCACAACCGCTTCCGCCAGCCCTGCATTTTCACACTTCAACTGCTCAAGCTTGTCTGCCAGCAACGGTTCCTTAATCTCTGTCCGGATAAACGCAATAAGTTTTTCATCTAAAAATGCATTGGTCAGAATATAGATATTGTTGTATATATAATAGCACAATTCTTCCAGTGAATAGATTTGTACCCCCGGTTCTTCCAAAACCAGCGGCTTTAATGCCCGCCCGGTCCGGCATAAAATGATTCCGCTCATATTCATTCCTCTTTCTGTGCAATTTTGTCTGTTTCCAAATTTATTTCTTCTTCCACTACAACCCCGGAACTTTTGACAAATCCGCCAAAGCCCATATCTTCTATCCGTACCACGCAATGGCTGTCACTGTCAAAACGGACTTCAAAAGCCACCCTTGTCATCCTGCCCTGGCGGAACGGTATCGCACTGATGTCAATTTCCTGTGTCCATTCATGTCCGGTGTCACACCTGTGCAAAATAACAGGAATCGTTCTCATATCTTCCAGTATCAGTTCTACACTGCGTCCGGCTTCGTACCAGTTCGTTCCCGGTCTGACCATGCGGAACCGCTTTTCCTCGCCGCGTTCTTTGATATTTAATTCAAGCCCCGTGGTAATGCGGTTTCTGCACGCCAGCAGTCTGCCGCTACTATGACCGGCAGAAGTGTCTTCCTTTAATGCAGCATATGCAGCACCTTTTACAAACAGATTCTGTCCCGCAAATGCTTTTCTGCGCGCGCACAGCACATGGGTCAGTTCCTTGGGCAGATTTTCTGCTTCAAAACCGGCGCCCGTCAGATATACCGCAGATACGATTTTATCCTTTAATGCATCCTGCACACAGTGTATCAGTTCTTTTTCAGCCTGCGCCAGTGTTTTCCGTCTTTGCGGCACGGAACAAATCATTTCGGAGCTGTAAACGTGGCTTTCCTCCGGTATCATTTCCTGACCGCTTTTTTTTACAATCGTCATATAATGCGTATGCAGTCCGTCTTCCCTGTAATCGAGTAAAACCGCGCCGTTGACATACAGCTCTTTTTTTTGTGAAAAGGCGTAATACGCATAAGCTTCCTCATGGCTGATAAAACTCCAGTTTTCCTTTGCATACCCTGTAAGCTGTACTGCCGCCGAGAGTTTTTCTAACACCGGCTTTGAAAAATCACTGACGGTGACACAGATAGAATCCCGTTCTCCTGCCTTTCGCCCGTTTTTTGGAAGCAGCGCAAGCAGCGTACAAAGAAGTTCTTTTAAATTATCCTGATTGGCACCAGATAGCATAAATCCAAACTGATACTTCTGCCGGTTGTCCACGGAATTTACAACGCTTACCGATACCGGCTGTCTTTGCTGTTCATCATAATAGCAGATTTGGGAACTTTCCTGCCCGATATCTATTCCAACTATCAATTCAATCTCCTTCTGCCGCCTGCGCAGCTCCTTCATTCTTAAAAAGGCTGAAACATCTGTTCCACAACGTAATCCTGCACGCAGTACCCCTGCATGAGTTTTTTCATGGTTGCCATATCATGCATTTCCATGCTGACAAGCATATCATTTAAATAATCAAAACGTCCCTGCGGCTCTTTTGGTGTCACATTGTTACAAAGCAGGCTGGCATCCTGTGTTTTTTTCTTTTTCTTACCGTCATCTTCCAGAAAATAGTACTGTATGCTTTCCCCATAAAACAGTGAAAAGCTCTTTGCATAAACACCGCCTGCCACACAGGATAACACTTCACTTTGATATTCTTCCTTATCATCATGACGGTAGAATATCTGTACTTTGCTGTTTTCCGGTGCATAATACTCTACAGTTGTTTTGTCTGCCGCATTATACGGAAGGGAAAGTATCCCCTTATACTGCTCATAAAATGAAAAGAAAATATTTTCCGCACACAGCATATCCATCAGCTTTTGCAGTAACAGCATATGTGTAGCGCCAAGCTGTTCCTGTCCAAACTGCGTATGGTATTTTAAATATGCCATACCACACACCGGCGGCATTTTTTTATTTTCCAGCAGATATCCGCCGATACAGGTAAAGACCTGTTCGTCTGCCGTTTCGTGTTTCACAAAATAACGGTACGCATTTTCTGCCAGATAAGCCATTTCAACCGCCGCATCCGGCAGCTGCTGACGGTAATACGTAAAAACTTCCGGAATTCTGCCAGATAAATTTCCTGTAAATAGCCGTTCCACCAGTATCCGCTCTGCCAGTGTCTGGCACGGCACCCTAAATCCTGCACAGGCACGCCATACTTTCATCATTTTATCGGACTTTGCCTGATAAAACTGTTCTAAATATGCCAGTACATTTTCGTCATACTTGCCCTCATCAAACACATGAATACAGCACGCCAGCAATTTTTCATTGTATTCCTGCGGTCTTAACAGAATCATATTTCTTGCCATACGTAAAAGCTTTGCCGGTGCGGCTTCTTCAAAACCGTATTCACATACCAAATCAAAAGCATCCTCATACATGCCTTCTGCAATACACGTTTCAATCAGCAGCGCTGCATCGTGTATCTGCAATTCTTCTTTTAAAATTTTTTCATAGCGTTCTCCAAAATCTTCGCCATGATAATACTCATGATAATACTGTATCTGCCAGCTGTTTAACCGGTTTCTTGTAAGCTGGTTGACATTGCCGTCTGCCATCAATGCAAGACAGACTGCGCAGGCTTCTTCATCGTTTTTACGCTGTTCTAAGCTTTGTTCAAACCAGTTCAGCAGCAGATAAATGTCTTTGCTGCAATAATCATCCAGCGCTTTTAAATATGCCGGATTATCATAAACCCTCTCGATTTCATACTGGATACTGCCTTTATGTACCTGTTTGCCTGCATCTTCAAACATCAGAATGCAGTCCCTTGTATACATCTGCACATAGGCAGTCCGTCCCACCAGCGTACAGCGCTGTCCCTTGCGCAGTTCCTTGTGCTTTACCAGCACCGACTCAATCTTGTCATTGAATACGGTAATACGGTATGTAAATAAGTATCTTGACAAGAATGGTGCCGTTTCTTCATTGACACCGACATTCTGAAACAGCCATCCATAAATCACTTCCAGATAAGGATCAATATATCCCTTTTTCATCTGCCCATAGGCAAACCGCTCTATCTGCGGTGCATACGTGTTCATGATTTCTCTGGAACTGCTGTGATTTTTTAAAATGTCCGCATACAGATATGCCTTGCTTTTTGTACTTAAACTGCTCTCATATGTAAAGTAACGCAGTACAATCTGTGGCAGGCGTTTTAATTCTTTTTTATCTAAACTTTCTATATAAAATTCATACAGACGCGTAATTCGGAGTCCACGCAGAATTCCCTTCTCGTACAGTCCTGCGTATTCCGGTCCAACCAGCTCATTGCGGATCATATGTGTAACAAGTACGGTTAAAATTTCATCCTTGTCAAAAAAGTCGTTTAATGCTTTAAGCAGTCTTAAATACTGCATATCTGCCACTTTACCGTTTGCAATCATTTCACACACATACAAAGTCAGTTTCGTGGAAATTATGCCGTACTTACAACCGAACTGTAAAATGTGCAGTTCAAAATCGTTTAACACACGCAAAAGCTCCGGCTGTGCATTTAAAATCTGTAACGCTTCATAATACATCACAGGACTTACACAGCCATTGTGGTATGCATCCTTAATCCGTAAAAGCTTAATGCTCTTATTTGCATCTTCCGCAGCATCCAGATAAAATAAAACCCACAGAACGCGCCACGTATCATAGCCGTTTTCATAATAATCCCGGATTACCTTAACTGCCGCAAAGGTATAGGACTTATCTTTATAATACATTGCACTGACATACAGGTAATAACAGTACAATTCCACATGGCTGTCCTTATTTTCTTCAAGAAAATCCCTGACATTGTCAATCAGCCAGCCGGCTTCATCACTGCGGTTCTGCACCAGCAGAATCTGTGCCTGTGCCAGCTTGAAAAAAATATCGTCATCGCAGATACCGCGCATGCGTTCTATAATCTGTAAAGATTTATCCTGCCATGCCCGCTTGTCTTCCCGCTTCATTCTGAAACTTAAATATTCCTGAACCAGTGCAAGCACCGCCTGCTTTTTCTCACGATGCGTATTTTCCTGTCCGGCGCAGTCTACTTCAATTTCAACCATATATTTCTGCGTAAAAGAACAGATTGTCATTCTGCCCCAGTTCCTGCCCGCGTGCAGCTTGTCCGCATCAATGACATATTCCAGTTCATACTTATTGCCCGTAAAATTCTCAGACGTAATGCGTGTTATCTTCGGACAGATAAACGGTACATCCGTTTCAACCGTAAGCTCCGTATACCCCCAGCCGCTCCTGGTAATCGTTACACGCTCTTTCACGCTTTCCGTAAAATCCGCAAATGTCTTTGTCTGCGGAAAAACATCTATGCCAACCGGTGATTTTTTCCGCACGGCAATTAAAAATTCTTCCATTGCTGCATAAACGTTGGCTTCACTGCCGTTTTTAGCGCCTTTTACCACATCATAAATATTGGTCTGTACCGGATCGTTTTTTAAAAATATCCGTTTAAAATCCGGCGATAAAAAAAAGCCTGCTGCCTCCTCCGGTGAAGTCTGTACAAGATTGGCAAAATGAAACATACTGCCTGCTGCTCCCATGCTGGTCATGACCTTCTGCGCTTCAACCGTGTATTCATAAGATACGCTTTTTTCACCCGCACTGCTGACAATATAAAACTGTCCCTGAATCACCGTACCTTCTTTTAAATCCGCGGCATCTACCGTATAAACTATCTCTGCCGGTGTCGTGCCAAACTGGGGTTTTTCAATGCGGACACGTGCATGACTGGATAATACAATGCCGTAAGCCGGCTGTGATGCCGTAAACCGGAACGTAAACATTCCCTGTCCGCCTGCCGTGACACTGCCGGTCAGCGTATAATCCTGCACTTCTAATTCCGGTCTTTGATATGTAAATTTTCCTCTTGCTAATCGATTGATATACTCCTTCATTCGGAATCAGCCTCCGCTTTGATTTTATCTAAATGCTCTTTCATCTTTTTCTCGTAACCGATTTCTGTCATTTCATAAAAACGACTGTCTTTTAATGCATCCGGCAGATACTGCTGTCTGACATAGTGGTTCTTATAATCATGTGCATACAGATACCCTGCACCGTGACCTAGCTTTGCCGCACTCTTATAGTGGGCATCCTGCAAATGTGCCGGAATTGGAGCAGTCTTTTGTGTTTTTACCACTTCCATTGCCTTATCAACTGCCATATAAGCCGCATTGCTTTTCGGTGCGCATGCCACATACAACGCCGCCTGTGAAAGCGTAATCCGTGCTTCCGGCATACCGAGCCGCTCAACCGCCTGTGCCGCCGCCGAAGCAACTACCAATGCCTGCGGATCTGCATTGCCCACATCTTCACTCGCACAGATTAAAATCCGCCTTGCAATAAACCGCACATCCTCCCCGGCATATAACATTCTTGCCAGATAATAGGCGGTGGCATCCGGGTCTGAGCCGCGCATACTCTTAATAAATGCTGAAATCGTATCATAGTGGTTATCACCTGTTTTATCATAGCGGATCACACGCTTCTGGATACATTCCTGTGCCGTATCCAGTGTGATATGCACTTTTCCGTCTTCTGATTTTGCCGTTGTAAGAATTCCCAGTTCTACTGCATTTAACGCACTTCTTGCATCGCCGTTTGCTACGTCTGCAAGAAATTCCAGCGCATCTTCGTCAATCTGTGCATGGAAGCTGCCCATGCCTTTTTTTTCGTCCTGTACGGCACGCACAATCAGCTTTTTAATATCTTCCTTTTCAAGCGGCTTTAATTCAAAAATAACCGAGCGGGATAAAAGAGCGCCGTTGACTTCAAAATAGGGATTTTCCGTTGTCGCTCCGATTAAAATCAGCGTCCCATCCTCCACATACGGTAACAGATAATCCTGCTGTCCTTTATTAAAACGATGAATTTCATCGACAAACAATATCGTCTTTTTACCGTACATGCCGAGATTATCTTTTGCCTTGGCAACAATGTCTTCCATATCTTTTTTCCCGGCAACAGTCGCATTAATCTGTTCAAATGCCGCACTAGTCGTATGAGCAATGACCTTTGCCAGTGTCGTCTTTCCCGTTCCCGGCGGTCCGTAAAAAATAATGGAGCTTAATTTATCTGCCTGAATGGCGCGGTAGAGCAGCTTGTCCTTTCCGATAATATGCTGCTGCCCCACCACTTCATCCAGTGTCTGCGGTCTTAAACGAGATGCTAACGGCGATTCCTGCTTTATTGTATTTTCACGCATATAATCAAATAAATCCATAGTTATCCTCATTCCTTGGCAACTTGTTGCGAAGGGGCGATGAGAAATCCGCGCAGGCGGTTCCTCATCTGCCATCAAGGGGATTTGTTTTTGCTCAAAAACAAATCCCTGTGTGAAAAAGCTTTGATTTAAGGCTTTTTCACACTATCCCCTTTTAGTCTTTAAACTGTTCTGCCATTGCCTCTAATTCATTCTTTTTCTTTATAAAGCATTGTAATAATCTTGGGTTAAATATACCGCACTCTCCGTCCAGAATCATCTGATAAGCTGTATCATATGAAAATGACGGTTTGTAACAGCGTTTACTAATCAGCGCATCATAGACATCTGCCAGTGACACCAGCTGTGCACCAATTGGAATTTCATCTCCTGTAAGTCCTTCCGGATATCCGCCCCCATCGAATTTTTCATGATGATACCTTGCAATCTGCGAGCAGTACTGCATATATTCTTCTTCCCCTTCATCGTTAAAAATACGAAGGATAATATCATATCCTTTCGTTGTGTGGGTCTTCATAATCTCAAATTCTTCCGGTGTGAGTTTTCCCGGCTTTAGCAGAATCGTATCGGAAATTGAAATTTTTCCCACATCATGTAATGGCGATGCCTGTACAATCATATCAATATCGTTCTGGGTCAGTCCATATTCCGGGCATTCCTCTTTTGCACATTCCGCCAGGATTTTTGTAAAAAATTTCACACGCTTAATATGTGCACCGGATTCCACATCACGGAATTCTACAACATTGCCCAAAGATTCAATAATTTTTTCATTCAACCGCTGTATCTTCCGGGTCTGACGCATGGTCTTTTCTTCTAACGCATTTTTGTGTTTATATAAATCAATGATGTTATTTAAGCGGCTGCTGAAGCTGTATGTATCAATCGGACTTGTCACAATATCAATAACACCATGTGCAAATGCATTTTTATAGACATCTTCTATATATTCACCGGATAAAAAAACAACCGGAACATTATCGATATAATCCATTTTCCGCATATAATCAAGTAAATCAAAACCGTTTATCCCATTGGCATACATTTCCGTCAGCACCAGACACAGAGAATCCTTTTTTTCATCAACAATCTCGATTGCCTCCTGACTGGTATCTGCTTTAATAATTTTATATTTTCCCGTAAAGATATCTCTCTGTCTCTTATACACATCTCCGAGCCCACGAGACAGGCAGAAATCTCGTA
>ERZ1027099.267-NODE-267-length-31724-cov-10.380593_pt1 | contig 31724 bp, 25 predicted proteins | sample MGYA00519408_ERZ1027099 | MGnify/ENA primary metagenome ERZ1027099 (study PRJEB26926, sample SAMN06164646) | human gut metagenome | biome: ENVO:00009003; feature: ENVO:2100002; material: ENVO:00002003 | host: Homo sapiens | place: USA | collected 2012 ...
CACACTGCATATCGTCGGCAGCGTCAGATGTGTATAAGAGACAGTAATTATTTTAAGCAAACAAATAAAATAAATATCGAAGATAACTTTTTAAAACAGCAGGTAATAAAATATCGTGAACATTTTTTTAATTGGTTTAAACTAGGAAATGCAAATAATATAGCAACAGTCACTCAAATGCTAGCATTACGGTTTATTGTAAAGTCTATAGCGCAAGGAAACCGCTGGAAAGCAATGCATCAATTAAATTTATGGATTTCAATAATGGATTATTTCAGTAAGGATAGGAGGTATAATAACACTATGTCAAAAACAAGAGAAATGTTAAAAAATCATATCGACGAAAAGGAAGATTGGGATTTTGAAAATGTCGAAGAATACTGCTATGCAGTAGGACAATTAATGAATACATATTTGAAATTGAGTAAATCGGCGAATAAGAATTTATCTTTTATTAACAGACTGTTGTTGACGAAAAATGATAAAACAGTTAAGCAAACACTTTTGCTATATTTTAAAAAATATAATTATGCAATTAAAGATACAAATCATAGAATTAAAACTTTACATGGACATATTATGCAGTATGATATGGACGGAAAAGAAATAAATGGATATTACATATCAGCAGGATTTGTAGATGATAATTTGATATATGCTAAAAAAGAAAAATTAAGTGACGAAAGGGGTATGGACAATGAGTAAAATGAATAAAAGGGTATATGGTGTATTAGGAATTTCATCAGTAATGGCGAATTGGAATGCTGATTTTGAGGGATTTCCAAAGGCAACAACAAAAGAGCAATTTTTTGGAAGTGATAAAGCATTGAAGTATCCAATGAAAAAAATGTGGGAAGAACTTGGAGAAAAAGTGCTTAATATAAAATCACTTCGATTGAAAGCGGATAAAAAGGGAGAAGTTAATCTTGTTCCACGGACACTAAAGGAGCGTTACGAATATATTTTTGATGTAGAGGATTTAAAGAAAGTTAAAGATACAGGGGAAATATTAAAAAATCTATTTACAGCAGTTGATGTAAAAAATTTTGGTGCGACATTTGCAGAAGTAAGTGCCAATGTTTCTATAACAGGCGCTGTTCAGATTGGTCAAGGATTTAATTTATATGAGGCATCGGAAATACAGCAACAGACAGTGTTGTCACCATTTAAGAATCCTAAAGAAATACAGAAAAAGAAAGACAATAATGAAGACGATAAAGAAGAAACTAACAAGGAAGAAGAAGTAATAGAAAAGAAAAATACATCACTGGGAACAAAGATTGTCAGTGATGAAGCGCACTATTTCTATCCGTTTGTGATTAATCCGAGAGTGTATGACAGCTTTGAACAGCTTGGAGTAACCGAAGGATATACAGAAGAAGATTATCAGAAGTTTAAAGAAGCGGCATTAAAGGGAACAACCAGTTTTGCCACAAATTCAAAAGCAGGCTGTGAAAATGAATTCGGTTTGTTTATAGAAACAGAACCGACACTGTACCTGCCGAATTTGGATAGATATGTGACATTTATAAAGGGAGCAGAAAAGAATACAATTCAAGTGAATGTAAAAGAACTGCTTCATGATGTAAAAGACAGAGTGTTATCTGCTGAAATCCATTATAATCCGCATACAACGGAAATTGCCAGTGATATTGAGGGTGTGAAGTATTTTGATATCTTCACCGGAAAAGAGATTGAAAAGCAGTAGGCTGAAAGGTGTGGAGCAGATGAAGGTTTTAAGATTTACGCTCAGCGGAAAGCAGGCTTTTTTTAAAAAGCCGGAAGTGAATAGGTATTATTACTTTACATATGGTCATATCCACCGGGTTGCCCTGTTGGGACTTTTGGGGACGGTTATGGGATATTCGGGATATGCCCATATCGTGCAGAAAAAGAAGATGGAAGCACCGGAGTATCCTGAATTTTATGAGCAGTTAAAGGAATTAAAAATGGCGGTTATTCCATGCTGTGAAAAGGGGAGTTTTCCGCAGAAAATCATTGCATTTAATAATTCGGTGGGATATGCGTCTATGGAAAAAGGCGGAAATCTGATAGTCCGACAGCAGTGGCTTGAAAATCCGAAATGGTATGTATATATTATGTTGGACAGCAAAGCGGCAGAGGCGGTTGCGGATAACATTATTGGCAGAAAGTGTGTCTATATGCCGTATCTTGGAAGCAATGACCACCCGGCAGACATTACCGAAGCAAGTATGATTGATGCAACAGAGGTGGAAACGCCGGAAAAAATCGACAGCTTTTTTGTACGGGGAGATGCCGTGGTTGATTTAGACGATTTTGAACAGGACAATCCATATAAGTATGAGGAAGCACTGCCGGTCCGGCTGGATTTAGCATTTAATATGTATGAATACGAACGGTTTGTACTCACAAATCTTACCGTTTCAGAAATACAGAAAAAAATTTATGCGGTTGATGATATTGACGGCAGGACATATCATATAGCATTTTATTAAAGTGAAACCATAGCCGGAAAGACATTAGATATTGGACTCCGGCTATGGTTTTATGCGTTTTTATGAAATGTTTTATGGAATTGAGGAGAAAAAGATGAAGGAATATATCATACCTATTGAGGATATCATTGTAAAACCGGAGTTATTTTATGCACATTGTGACAGGGACAATGGGAAAAAGCCGGAACTGTTAAAAGAACATGTGGACAGATGTTATCATTATTTTGAGGAACTGTGGGAACATAAAAATTTTAAGGCAATATTTGAAAATTTTCAAAAAGAACTGGCACCGGAGCTTTCCGATGAGGGGATAAAATTATTTTACAGTCTGATAGTGAATGTAATCATTTTTCATGATTACGGGAAAATCAATCCACGTTTTCAAAGTATAACAATGAAAAATACATTAAGAAAATGGCCGGTAATAAATTGTCTGGACGGAACCAAACATTCCATGCTGTCTGCGGCAATCTATCTGGATTATTTTTATGAGAAGATACAGGAAAGCCCGTTATCAAAAGATGAAAAAAATGTAATCCATGTTTTTATGCTGTCAAATGCTTACGTCATATCCAGACACCATGGGAATTTGTCGGGATTTGAAGCTTTTCTGGGAGAATTTCAGCAAAACCAGCAATTAGCAGATATTTTTTCGTGTATGAATCAAGGTGATTTTGCAGAAGTGTATTACGGACCGTTTTGTAAAAAGGGTTTACATTCGGTGAATATGCCGATGCAGAATAAAAGGAAATATGACAGCTTTTCAGAGAAGCAGTCCTTGCAGTTGGGACTGTATGCGTATATAAGATTTTTATTTTCGGTGCTGGTATCCTGTGATTATTATGCGACATCGGAATATGACAACGGGATAGAAATGAGTGCGTTCGGAACGATTGAAAATACGGAGTTTGCCACACAGTATGAACAGTCGGAGCGGGTAAAACAGATTCGCAGATTTAATCCGGAGAGCTGTGTTGATGATAAAAAGGATATTAATATTTTGCGGAATCGCATGTTTTATGAGGCAGAGCAGACATTGCTTGAAAATAAAGATGCAAATGTCGCTTTCGCCGAAGCGCCGACCGGGGCAGGGAAGTCGAATCTGGCAATGAATTGCAGTCTGAAATTATTGGACAAAAATATCAATAAGATTTTTTATGTGTATCCGTTTAATACGCTGGTCGAGCAGAATTACGATACGCTTGAAAAAATATACGGGCAGACAGACATTTTTAAAAGTATTGCGGTCATTAATTCCATTACGCCGATTCCGCTAAACGGAACAAGAAAATTCTGGGAAAATCTTGATAAAGAAGAAAATGAGAAATTTTATCAAAAAGCGCTGCTGGACAGGCAGTTTTTGAATTATCCGTTTATTTTAACAACGCACGTCAATTTGTTTCAAATTATGTTTGGGTGTGAAAGAGAAGCGGCAATCAGTTTTTATCAACTGGCGGGCAGTGTTGTGGTACTGGATGAGATTCAGAGTTATAAAAATGTGCTTTGGACAGAGATTATGATGTTTTTGCAGTGTTATAGCAGACTGTTGAATATGAAAATCATTATTATGTCGGCGACACTGCCAAAGCTGGATATGCTTACCGGAAATCATGAAAAGGTTGTAAATTTGATTGAAAATCCTGAAAAATATTTTCAGGACGCACGTTTTAAGAAAAGAGTGGCATTGTCGTATGAATTGCTTTATCCGGATAAAAAGACTGAAATAGAAGAACTATATGCGCATGTTCTGGGACAGGCGCAAAAAGGGAAAAAGATTCTTATGGAATTTATCACGAAAACAAGTGCGGAGAAGTTTTACCATATGCTGACGGAGTCTGGACGGGAGGATTTACAGATATTCTGCATGACGGGGGACGACAATCAGATTGACAGAAAACGCATTTTAAGGGAAATGGATACGGTAGATGAAGATAAGGCGGTAATACTGGTGGCAACGCAGGTTGTTGAAGCCGGCATAGATATTGATATGGACATTGGCTATAAGGATATCAGCAAATTGGACAGCGAGGAGCAGTTCATCGGGCGAATTAACCGGAATTTTAAAAGAAAAGGTGTTGTCTATTTTTTCGATATGGATAATGAAAGTGGTATTTATAAGGAGGATTATCGTGTTGATACAGTGTATACATTAAGAAAAGATGAGATGAAACAACTGCTCGCAGATAAGAATTTTGGCAAATATTATGATTATATTTTAAAAGGAATAAGAAAATACCGCAATGACAGAAAGAATGAAAATGGAATAGAAGCTTTTGTGGATAATGTCAAAAAGCTGGATTTTGTATGGATTTCTCAAAAGATGAAATTAATTGATAAGAATGATGACTGGAAGATGTCAGTCTATTTTGCACGGGAAATTACGACAGATACCGGAGAAATCATTGACGGAAAGCAGGTGTGGGAGCGGTACAGGGAATTGTTAAGCGATATGACAATGAATTATGCGAAAAAACAGATATTGTTATCAGAGGTGAAAAGTAAGATGAGTTATTTTATTTATCAGATAAAAATTGACAATAGCCTGGATTATAATGACAGAATCGGTGAGTTGTATCTGATTGAAGATGCAGAGCAGTATTTTGAAAATGGCAGATTAAATACCGATAAATTTTATTCGCAGGGAAATTTATTTGTGTAGTCCGTATCATTTTACAGATAAAGTTTTGTAAGAATGGGGGTTCATATGAAGGTAAATGGAACGCTGATGAATTATTATTTTCACTGTAAGCGGCAGTGTTATCTGCATGGAAACCGGATGAATCTGGAGGATAACAGTGAAAATGTGCAGATTGGCAAAGCAATTCATGAGGAAAAGGCGGCGGGGAGTTCCAACTCGGAAATCGCGATTGAAAATATTAAATTAGACAAGCTGACGGCGGAATATCTGACGGAAATCAAGAAATCGGATGCAGACGAAGAAGCCGCCAAGTGGCAGCTTTACTATTATTTGTACGTTTTAAAGATAAAAGGAATAGTACGGAAGGGCAGACTATGGGAAGTACGAGATATATTATGTCCATGGGAGAACTGACGAGGAAAGACAATTCATTGTGTTTCCGGAAAGACGGAAAAAATGTTTACATTCCAATCGAGAATACGAAAGAAATTTACTGTATGAACGAAGTCACGGTAAATACAAAGCTGTTGGATTTTTTGTCACAGAATCACGTTATCGTACATTTTTTCAATTATTATGAAGGGTACAGTGGTACATTTTATCCGAAAAATCAGTATAACAGCGGAAGACTGATAGTGAAACAGGTACAGGCATATGACAATTCCAGAGAAGTAATTGCCAAAGCGATTGTATGCGGAATTGGCAGGAACATTTACGAGGTGCTGTATCATTATTATAAGCATGATAAAAAGGAAGTCAAGGAAGTTTTAGACTGGATTCGTAGGGAATTTTATGTGAAAGTTGAAAATGCACAGAATGTGAAAGAAATTATGGCGGCAGAGGGCGAAGTGTGGATGCGTTTTTATGGGACATTTCGGTATTTTCTGCCGGAGGATTTTGTGATGAATAAGCGGGTGAAAAGACCGCCGGATAATCCGATCAATGCGTTGATTTCTTATGGAAATACGCTGTTGTATACAAAGACGATTTCAGTGATTTATCAGACACATTTAGATCAGCGCATCAGTTTTTTACATGAGCCGTCAGAAGGGCGTTTTTCATTAAGCCTTGATATGAGTGAGGTTTTTAAGCCGGTTATTGTGTACCGGACGATATTTGATTTAGTAAATAACCGGAAATTGCAGGTTGAAAAGCATTTTGACAAAAAAGTCAATTATTGTTTGTTGAATGAAGAAGGACGAAAAATATTTATTGAAGCATTTGAAGCGCGCATGGAATCGGTATTTGTGCATGACCGGCTGAAACGAAAGGTAACTTACCGGACGGCATTAAAGCTGGACTGCTACAAATTGATTAAGTATATATTAGAAGGGCAGGAATTTATTCCGTTTTCGCTGAAGGATAATCGGTAGGAAGTGAGGGTATATGGCAAAGAAATTGAACTATAATTATGCATTTGTATTTTACGATGTCAATGAAAAGCGGGTGCAGAAGGTCTTTAAAATTTGCAAAAAATATTTATCGCATTATCAAAATTCTGTTTTCCGTGGAGAGATTACACCTTCAAAGCTTATCGGGTTGAAGACGGATTTAAAGAAGGTGATACAGGAAGACGAGGATTTTATCTGTATTATTAAGCTGTTTAATGAAAATGTGTTTGGCGAGGAGGTGCTTGGAAAGAAGGATAGGGAAAATGGTGAGCAGTTGATTTTGTAATACAATGAAAATTTACCAGCCGCCAATCAGTGTAAAATTGCGTGAATCCGCAAAAACAGTGGTATTGCGGTGATTTTGTAAATTTTTTTGGCAAATGGCGCGGTGGCTGGTAAAAATTTTAAAAACGTTGATAAATACTGGGGAATCTGGTATAGTGTATTGTATGGAATGCGGGAAATGCGTTGGATTAACTTTAACATGGGATGTATTGAAATACAGACTCCTGTAAAATACCAACTGCACCATAAGGATTAACTTTAACATGGGATGTATTGAAATTTGTTCACAATGGATATTGCAAAGGATTTGTGAGCAGATTAACTTTAACATGGGATGTATTGAAATTCTACTGCTCCTCCACCGGAATCGTAATGTCTGCAGATTAACTTTAACATGGGATGTATTGAAATCTTTTTAACGTATTGTCTACATGTTTAATGGTATAGATTAACTTTAACATGGGATGTATTGAAATTATCGTTGTCTGTACAAGCAAGAGCCGATTGAACGGATTAACTTTAACATGGGATGTATTGAAATTATGTCAGAACAAGATAATTAAAACTGCCCTTTGCAGATTAACTTTAACATGGGATGTATTGAAATCTGCTTCTAAAAGCTTCCTCCAACTCTTTATACAGATTAACTTTAACATGGGATGTATTGAAATGCTCTGTAATCTGTCCCCGCAGGTTGTCCTGCATATCGATTAACTTTAACATGGGATGTATTGAAATTGCCTATAAATTCCTACAATATCTTCTGTGTTATTTGATAAACTTTAACATGGGATGTATTGAAATATTTTTATCTCTCCGAAGCTATTAGTAGTCACTTTTGATAAACTTTAACATGGGATGTATTGAAATCGGTCATATCCATTAAAAGCCCGCAATCTGCAATAGATAAACTTTAACATGGGATGTATTGAAATGTTCGCTGTCTGTCGCCATATTAGCAAAGGCAGATTGATAAACTTTAACATGGGATGTATTGAAACTATACAAAAATTGGTGAAATATTCGACGTTGACATAGATTAACTTTAACATGAGATGTATTAAAAGCCACGAACGTCCAAAACATAAGGAATAAAACACTATTTGATGAAATGTAACAATAAAAAACAACATACCCTCTATTTTTACAAAAACCATTCGACATCACCGGCTATTTATGTTATTGTAATAAAAACATTAAGAGGCAGGTAAAGATGGGCTGTATAAATGTAAAAATACATCAATAGCCTGACAGCCGCTGGAATTGGAGGAAAAGATAATGTACGAGATGAAACCGGAATATTATACAGGAATTGCCCAGATTGACGAGGAGCATAAGAAGCTTTTTGAAATCGCAGATGAAGCGTATGAGTTATATAAAAATGAATTTATACCGGACAAGTATGACCACATCGCTAAGATTTTAAATGAACTGAGAGATTATACCAAGATACATTTCCAGCATGAAGAAGAATATATGAAAAGCATTAATTACAAGGGAATGTTCATGCAGAAGGTACAGCACGACCAGTTCTGCCAGAAGTTAGATGAACTGGATTTAGAGCATTTAGATGAAAATTCTGAAGAAGTCATTCAGGAAGTGCTTACATTCTTAACAGACTGGCTGGTACATCACATTCTGGAAACAGATAAGAAAATTGCAGAGTAAAAACAATCAGAGATAAAAACAAACTGCCGTATAAAGCGTTGTAAATGTCATCAAGGACAAAAACAAGCGTTTATGCGGCAGTTTTTGTTTTACATAACAGAAAATGAGAAAAGTTCTCAAAAGCTGCATTGACAGTTGAAATGCAGACATTTATACTATAGAAGTTAGCTAGAGCTAACCCTTATTCCAAAGACAGAAATTCCCGAATCGGGAATTCTATTTTTTTGTTCATGGATTAGTAATAACTAACAGAAAGTAGCAATGACAAATAAGACGCAAGCAAGCGATACGCAGAAAACAACAACAAATACTAAACAGCAAGCTATTTTGGTGATTTTTCATTTACGTTGCCAACTGCAATAACAATAAACAGCAAGTAAGTGAATCAACCAATGAACAAATGAATGAATCAACAAATCAGCAAATTAACAAATTAGCCAATAAGTAAATTCGCAAATAATCAATCAGAGGGGAAGTGGGAAAGCTGGATTCGATAGAATTTTTAAAAATACGAATCTTAGTCAGTTTATTAAAAATGTCACCGGAAAACTGCAATGTAACCAATCTGTCTAAGACACTCGGTGTAGAAAAATATACGGTGAGCCGGGTATTTACGGCGCTGGAGAAGGACGGTTATTTGAATCGCACGGATTCAAGACATCCGCGGCTTGAAAAGCTGGGTGAACAGACGGCGCGTAAATACGCGGAGCGGATGGACATTGCAACAAATCATCTGATTTATGAAGGCGTGACAGAGGCGCAGGCATGTAATGACGCACTGTATTTATCTATGTACTGCTCGGATGAAACTTTTGAAGTGATTCGCAGTATGGAAGAACAGTACCGCATGAAGCATCTGCTTCGTACATATGAACGGTTTGACGGCACGATTTTGTGCAACGGACTGCGGGACGGTCAATATCTGCTTCCGTTTATTATATACAGGGAAACCGTGAAAAACGGCAGCAACATTTCCATGTCCAACGAAGGCTTTATACATCCCTGTACGCTGTCGGTCACGGACGGCAGGGGCATGATTTTGTTAAAGGCACAGCGGGTCGAGAAATATTCCGCGATGACGGGCAGAAAAATGAGCGGAAAGATTAAATGTCTGAAATATTTTGACGGGTCAAAATTTTGTGAAGCACAGCGAAACGGCGATTTGATTTCATTTCCGGCAAGTGTGCTTGAATTTGTCAATATCGGAAGCGATTCCGGCAGGATTTTTCACGGAAGTGTGTGTCTGAAAATGACCTGCTCCGTGGGGATTATGCACATGCCGGAGAGTACGGCAATATTTACACTGTTATTTTAAAATGCTGGAAATACAGCGGAAAGTAGAGAAAAAAATGGAAAAGAAAAAAATAGTGTTGTCTTATATTTTGACGGCAGGAGTACTCTTGCTTTTGTTTTTGTGGGCGGCAAATACGGGAAGTCTGAAGGTGTCTGCAAAACAGTTATTTAGCGGGCTGTTTGTCGCGTATGATGAAAATGTCGCAACGATTTATGATTTGCGTTTTCCGAGAATCTTTATTGCAATGGCGGGCGGCGCGGCAACAGCAGTATCCGGTGTGCTTTTGCAGGCCGTCATGAAAAATCCGCTGGCAGACCCCGGCATTATCGGTGTCAGTTCGGGTGCGAGCCTTACGGCAGTACTGCTTACGGCATTTTGTCCGTCATTGTACTTTTTCACACCGGCGGCGGCATTTTTAGGCGGTCTTGCCGCATTTTTTCTGGTATATGTGCTGTCGTGGAAGGACGGTTTATCGCCGCTTCGCATTATCTTAGTCGGTGTGGCGGTCAATGCAATGTTTACGGGACTGATGAGTGCATTTAATTCAGGTACGGGCAGCAGTTATTCCGGAGCGGCAAGCATTGTCAATGCCAATATCACGATGAAAACGTGGACAGATTTTAAAACGTTAATCGGCTATGTGGTGGTTGGACTGATTGCCGCAGTGGTTGTTTCGGGACAGTGCGATTTGCTGGCATTAGAGGATAAGACGGCGCGTTCTATCGGCGTATCCGTGGCAAAAAGCCGTATGGTGATTTCCGTGATTGCGGTACTGCTTGCCGCGATTTCAACAGCTGTTATCGGGGCAATCAGCTTTTTGGGGTTAATTGTTCCGCATATTGCAAGACTGCTGGTGGGCAGCAGCCACAAAACGCTCGTGCCGTATTCAGCCCTGCTTGGTGCGGTCGTACTGCTTCTTGCGGATACAGTCGGAAGAACGATTACCGCACCGTATGAAATCAGTGCTTCCGTGATTATGTCTGTTGTGGGCGGACCGTTTTTTATCTTGTTGCTTAGGAGGTCAAAGCAGGGATATGCAAAATAATAAAGAGAAAAAGAACGTATTTGAAATAGAAAATCTGTCATTTGCCTATGATAAACATGAGGTGCTTAACAACCTGAATCTGTCATTTCATGAAGGCATTGTCACAACGATGATTGGACCAAACGGCTGTGGAAAATCTACGCTGCTCCAGTTGATGACGAAAAATTTAAAGCCGGCAGGTGGAAAGATTTTATTACAGGGTGAGGATATTGCACAAATCCGGCAGAAGCAGTTTGCACAGTCGGTTGCCGTGGTACATCAGTATAATACGGCGCCGCCGGATTTAACTGTGGAAAAGCTGGTATCTTACGGACGGATTCCGTATCACAAAATGGGCGTTCCGTTTGACAAAGCAAAGGATATGGAGCGGATTGAATGGGCGCTTGAAATTACCAATACCACAAAGCACAAGGATAAGACGGTCAGTCAGCTTTCCGGCGGACAGAAACAGCGTGTGTGGATTGCAATGGCACTGGCGCAGGATGCAAAGGTTCTGCTGTTGGACGAGCCGACAACGTATCTGGATATCCGCTATCAGCTTCAGATTCTGCGGCTGATTCGCAGGTTAAATGAAGAATATGGGTTTACGATTATTATGGTACTCCATGATGTCAATCAGTCGTTGTATTACAGCGATGAAATTGTTGCGTTAAAAGCCGGAAAATGTATTGCACAGGGAAGTCCCCAGCAGATACTTACGGGTGAACTCATACAAAAAGTGTATGACGTCACGTTAAAAGTATCGGATATAGACGGAAAAAGGTTTATTCTTCCTGTGTAAATTTTATATTTTAAATCTTTTATCTACGATGACAGTCTGTCATCGTGAATAATATTATAAATGATATGATAAATAATAAGATAAAGACTGTTACCGCAAAGACATTTTGTAATTGCTTTTGCGATAACAGTGTTTTATTATCATGTAGAAAGTCCCAAAACATATCAAAAAGTAAATTATAATCATTACAATTCCTTATAAAATGCTTTCATAAAAGCTTCTAAGTCATACTGGTCTTTCATTCCCGCAGTTTCCATGGCAGAGTGCATTGCATAAATTGGAATACCGATATCGGCACTGCACATCGGAAGATTTGCAGCGACCATTGGGCCGACGGTACTGCCGCCCGGATAGTCATTGCGCATATGATTTTGCTGGCAGGCAATATGATGACGGGCGGCAAGCTGTAAAATCACGCCGGTCATATCGTCATCACTGCAATATGCGTGTTTTGCGGAGGCCTTAATGGCAAAGCCGCGGTTTAACGGCATGGCAGATGTAATATCCGATTTTTCAGGGTGCGCCGGGTGTATCGCGTGCGCAACGTCCAAAGAAAGATAATAACTGTGTACAAGGCTTTGCAAAAAGTTTTCTCTTGAAATATTAAGGGCATTGCAGATACGCTCCAAAGTATAGGAAAGGAGATTGCCGTTGGCACCGTTTTTACTGCGGCTTCCGATTTCTTCATGGTCAAACAGAACCGCCACGGAAATACCGTCTGACGGATTAGCTTCAATCAGTCCGGTCAGGCATGCCTGCACCGAAGAAATGTTGTCAATGCGCGGTGCCATAAACATATCACCGGAAAATCCGGTGCGCACCGGTTCCGCATAGTGGTACACGGACAAATCAAAGCATAAAATATCTTCCGGTTTTTCGCCGGTTTCATTGGCAAGAATCTGAAGAAATGTATCGGTGTCCATGTGTTCGTCCATGCCGCAGATTGGAAGTAAATCGGTCTGTGCATTGAGGGCGACACCGTCATTCATGGTACGGTTTAAATGAATGGCAAGATTTGGCAAAACTGCCACAGGACGTTTAAAATCCACCAGTTTCAGGCGCGGGTGTGAAGATTGTGGATTTTTTAACGCAATCCGTCCGGCAATTGAGAGTGGACGGTCAAGCCATGTACTGTAAATTGCACCGCCGTAAACTTCTGTATTTAAGCGGCAGCCGTTTTTAGAGGAAACGACCGGATTGTATTTGATACGAAATCCCGGATTGTCAATATGTGAAGAGGAAAGCTTCCATACCGGGGTATCGGAAAGGTCTGTGCCGATTTGAAAGCCGAAAACCGTTGTGCCAAACGGGCAGACGGCATATTTTCCGCCCGGAACCAGTTCCCATGTGCTGTCCCAGTCCAGTGTTACAAAGCCAGCTTCATTAAGCCTGCGCATGGCTTCTTTTGCGGTATGGAACGGGGAAGTGGAAACGGAAATGGTCTGTTTTAACTGTTCAAAGGTTTGTTGAATCTGAGTATCCATAAAAAACTCCATTCTGCTGTGTAAGCTGTTTTTTCAAAGTATAAGGCTTTTGCCGTAAAAACTCAAGAAAATCGTCATTTCCGCCGATACTTTTTATATAAAAGTGAGAATCAGAAACAGCAGTTTACAAAAAAGAGGAGAAAGCCATGCAGACAGTACAGTTTAAAGTTTTAAACACCGATACACAGGAAACCAACGTGCAGATGCAGACAGAAAATAAGGCACAAAACAAGGCACAAAATACACAGAATACAGAGGCGTCAGGTGTAGAAAGTACCGGAGAAAGCGCAGGAACAAAGAAAAAGACGACCGTTTCCACAGGACAGACCGGAGTTACGGATGCGGAAAGTGCCAAGTGGGTTGCCGGTTTGCAGTTAAAAAAATGTGCTTATGAACAGGTCAGTGCGATAACAGAAAAAATTAAGGATATGCTAGATCCGACTTCGGGCATGACAGATGCACAAAAAAGCTCTTATGACAGAAAAGTAATGAATAAAGTGTATTCCGGCAAGAAGCTGTCGGCTGAGGAAATGCGTTATATCAAAATTCATTATCCGGCATTGTATCCGTATGTGGAGCGGGTGCAGATTCAGCGGCAGGCACTGGAGGAGCGAATCAAGCACTGTCATTCAAAAGAGGAAGTGCAGGACGTTTATAGTGAAGCGATGTTTCATATCAGTGATGATGACCCGGCAAAGCAGATGCTGTATGCCGCATATGATGATGTTTTAAAGGAGTTTAAGAAAACATCGGATTATCAGGAACTTCCCGAAACAAAGGAAGATGCCGAAAAGAAAAAACAGACTAAAAAAGTTTCGTCTGCCGAACCGGCAGACGAAACAGATGATATACAGGAAGATTGGAAAAATGCTTTCCTGTCGGAAAGTACCGGTGTATCCGTAGGTACTACACATACAGATAATCATTTAAGACCGGCCACAAACCCTGCTGTTTAATATCGTCATACATTTGTTTTAAGCTGCGGGTGTCGGCAATTTCAAATTGCTCGTCACCGCAGTCTTTTTCTTCACTGCCTTCATATTTGGCTTCATGATCGCCGATACCGGTGCTGACACCGGCAGATACCTTGGTGCAGGCAATCTTAATAATACCGTTTCTGAAAGAAGCGGATTCCCTTGATGATACGGTAATTCCGGCATATGGCAGAAAAATGCGGTATGCACATAAAACCTGACAGAGCTGTTTTTCATGTACATCCAGCGGATTAATTTTTTCATTATTAATAATCGGCCGTAACCGCGGACACGACAAAGACATTTCCGCATGCGGATATTTGCGCTGGAGATAATATACGTGCAGTGCCGTGGCAAGCGCATCCTTACGGAAGTCAGACAGACCTAACAGAGCGGAAAATCCGACACCGCGCATACCGCCCATTAAAGCGCGCTCCTGTGCTTCAAAGCGGTATGGGAAGACACGTTTGTGTCCCATGAGATGAAGCGTTTCATATTTGTCGGCATTATAAGTTTCCTGAAAAACAGTCACATAGTCTGCGCCACATTCATGCAGATAAGCGTAATCCTTTGTATTGCACGGATAAATTTCAAGTCCCACATTTCTGAAATATTTTTTGGCAAGACGGCAGGCATCGCCGATATAGGTAATGCTGCTCTTTGATTTGCTCTCGCCCGTCAGCATCAGAATTTCTTCAATGCCGGAATCGGCAATAACCTTCATTTCATGCTCAATTTCTTCCATGGAAAGCTGTTTTCTGTGAATATCGTTATAGCAGTTAAAACCGCAGTAAACACAGTAATTTTCACAGTAATTTGCAATATACAGCGGTGTGAAAATGTAGGTAGAATTACCGAAGTGGTTACGCGTTTCACGCTCGGCACGCTGTGCCATTTTTTCCAGAAACGGTTCTGCGGCAGGGGAGAGCAGTGCCTTAAAGTCCTCAATACTGCAGCGGTCGTGGGAAAGTGCAGCTAAGACATCGCGCGCAGTGTATTTGTCCGGCTCATAAGCGTTCATGGCAGCAAGCACCTTATCACGGATATCGGAGGAAATCTGCTCCATGTCCGGCAGATATGCCATGTGGTCTGTACGGGAAGCCGGATTATTTTCCAGTTCTGTTTTTCGTTTTAAAGCGGCAGGACTTAATTTACCGTTCTGAATAATAAAATCATTTTCCTTTTGATTGGTGTCCATAAAATAAGACCTCTTTTCTAAAAATTAGTTATGTAAAAATCCGGTCAGCGGGTCGGAAGCTTCGCCGCCTTTATTTAATACACGTCCAAGACCGGAAAGGTAGGCATGCCGTCCGGCTTCAATTGCAAGACCGAAAGCTTTAGCCATTTCAGGAATATTTCCGGCAGTTGCAATCGCGGTATTTGCCATGATAGCGGCGGCACCCATTTCCATAGCTTCACATGCCTGTGAAGGCTTTCCGATACCGGCATCCACGATAACCGGGAGGTCAATTTCATCAATTAAAATCTGAATAAATTCTTTGGTTGCAAGTCCCTTATTAGAGCCAATCGGAGAGGCAAGCGGCATGATGGAAGCGGCGCCTGCATTGACTAAATCTCTGGCGGCATTTAAGTCAGGGTACATATACGGCATAACGATAAAGCCTTCCTTTGCAAGAATTTCAGTTGCCTTAATCGTTTCGTAGTTGTCAGGAAGCAGGTATTTAGAGTCGTGCATAATTTCGATTTTGACAAAATCACCGCAGCCCATTTCCCGTGCAAGGCGCGCAATGCGGACAGCCTCGTCGGCATTTCTGGCACCGGACGTATTCGGAAGCAGTGTGACACCCTCCGGGATATAGTCCAGAATATTTTCGCTGTCTTTGGTATTGGCACGTCTGACAGCCAGCGTGATAATCTGCGCACCGGCATCGGATACGGCTGCGCGGATTAAATCCAGATTGTATTTACCGGAACCTAAGATAAAGCGGGAAGAAAAGGTATGTCCTCCCAGTGTAAATGTATCATTTTCAATCATAATTTTTCTCCGTTTCCGAGCAGTCTGACTGCTCTGTTTTAATTTAGAATTTAGCCGTGTTGTGAAAATGTTTATCAGCCGCCGCCCATAAACTGCACGATTTCGATAACATCGCCGTCCTGAATCCGTGTATCGGCATAATCTTTTTTGCTGACAATCACTTCATTGCGCTCAACGGCAATGTGGGACAGCACATATCCTTCGGACAGCAGATAATCTGCAATGCTCATGCCGTCTGCCTGCATGGCTTCGTTTCCGTTAATCTGAATCATGAAAAACCTCCTGTCTGTAGATTTGATAACCCGCTGATGTATCCGGCATATCCGGGTAAAAGTCATGTTATAAAATAAAAAAAGACCGCACGAAAGGAAAGCTACACCCGCGGTGGTGTACCCCTTCGTGCGGTCTTACTGACGAACACTCTGTCTGTTATCATAGCATAAAAAATGAATTTGTCAAATTTTTTTGAGAATTTTTTATTCTATTACGGATATTTTCTTGAAAATAAACTTGACATATACCCAACAGGGGTATAATATGTGATTAAAAATAAAGTTCAAATATATTGTAGTAGAAATGGAGAAAATATGCAGGAAGAAGAAATGTGCTGTTGTCATAAGCATAAGGAACGCTCTGAAAAAGAGTACCGGGATTTAATTAATCGTTTAAACAGAATAGAGGGTCAGATTCGTGGAATTAAAGGCATGGTTGAAAAGGATGCGTATTGTCCGGATATTCTGATTCAGGTGGCGGCGGCCAATGCGGCGCTGAACAGCTTTAATAAAGTGCTGCTTGCCAATCACATCAAGACTTGTGTCACAGATGATATCCGTGCAGGAAAAGAAGAAACGGTAGACGAGCTTGTAAAAGTTTTGCAGAAATTAATGAAGTAACAAAAGATATAAATAACATGAATAAAGCGAATAAAATGGTGCCGGGGCGCAAGGTTTTTACTTCTACCCACCGGATATCATAAAGACTGGAGGGAATCATAAAATGGAACAGTATACAGTAACAGGCATGAGCTGTGCGGCATGCAGTACGCGTGTGGAAAAAGCCGTATCCAAAGTGCCGGGCGTAACATCGTGTTCCGTAAGTCTTCTGACCAATTCAATGGGCGTAGAAGGCACGGCATCGGAACAGGATATTGTAAAAGCCGTCACAGATGCCGGATACGGTGCTTCCAAAAAGGGAAGCAAAGCGGCAGGAAATGCCCAAAACGGAAGTATGTCAACAGGCGGAGGCCCGATTGGTAATGAGGAACTGTTAAAAGACAGGGAAACCCCTGTTTTAAAGAAAAGACTGCTGTCATCGCTGGTATTTTTAATTGTTCTGATGTACTTTTCCATGGGACATATGATGTGGGGCTGGCCGCTTCCGGCGGTGCTTGTTGATAACCATATCGCCATGGGACTGATTCAGATGCTTTTAACGATTGCGGTGATGGTGATTAACCAGAAGTTTTTCATCAGCGGCTTTAAGAGCCTGTTTCACAAAGCACCGAATATGGATACCCTCGTAGCATTGGGTTCGGGTGCGGCATTTGTGTACAGCACGTATGCGCTGTTTGCCATGACCGATGCACAGGTGCATGGCAATATGGACGGTGTTATGCACTATATGCACGAATTTTATTTTGAATCGGCGGCAATGATTCTGACACTGATTACGGTCGGTAAAATGCTTGAAGCCCATTCTAAAGGGAAAACAACCGATGCTTTAAAGGGTTTGATGAAGTTAGCGCCGAAAACGGCAGTGCTGTTAAAAGACGGTGTGGAAACGGAAGTTTCCATTGAGCAGGTACAGAAAGGCGACATCTTTATTGTACGTCCGGGAGAAAATATTCCGGTAGACGGAAAAGTATTGGAAGGCAGCAGTGCAGTCAATGAATCGGCACTGACAGGAGAGAGTATTCCTGTGGATAAAGCGGCAGGCGATCTGGTATCCGCGGCAACAATCAACCAGTCCGGTTATTTAAAATGTGAAGCGACAAGAGTCGGGGAAGATACGGTACTGTCACAGATTATCCAGATGGTCAGCGATGCGGCGGCAACAAAAGCACCGATTGCAAAGGTCGCCGATAAAGTATCCGGTATCTTTGTACCGGCAGTTATTACGATTGCGGCAGTAACCATCATTGTGTGGCTGCTTGCGGGACAGAGTGTGGGATTTGCTCTGGCAAGAGGAATTTCCGTGCTGGTTATCAGTTGTCCGTGTGCATTAGGACTGGCAACGCCGGTTGCGATTATGGTAGGCAACGGCATGGGCGCAAAAAACGGTATCTTATTTAAGACGGCGGTATCCTTGGAAGAAGCGGGAAAGATTGAGATTGTGGCACTGGATAAGACCGGAACCATTACAACCGGTGAACCAAAGGTCACAGACGTTATCTGCAATAAAGGTGTCACGGAAAAAGAACTGATTTCATTTGCGTATGCACTGGAAAAAAAGAGCGAACATCCGCTGGCAAAGGCAGTACTGGCATATGCCGAAGCAGCGCAGACAGATATTTTTGAAGTGAATAACTTTACGGCACTTCCGGGAAACGGACTGACGGCAGAATATGAAAATGCGGTATTGTCAGGCGGTAATTACAAATTTATCAGCACCAGCACCGCGGTTTCACAGGAAATGCAGGAGCAGTCACAAAAGCTTGCAAATGCGGGAAAGACACCACTGTTTTTTACAAAGGACGACAAACTGCTTGGAATCATTGCGGTTGCGGACGTTATCAAGGAAGACAGCCCGGAAGCCGTCAGACAGTTACAGAACATGGGAATCCGTGTTGTCATGCTGACAGGCGACAATGAACGGACGGCGAAGGCAATCGGCGCACAGGCAGGCGTAGATGAGGTTATCGCAGATGTCCTGCCGGACGGAAAAGACAGCGTTATCAGCCGCTTAAAGCGTGACGGCAGGGTTGCAATGGTCGGTGACGGCATTAATGATGCACCGGCGCTTACGAGAGCCGATATTGGTATTGCAATCGGTGCGGGAACGGATATTGCAATTGATGCGGCAGATGTTGTACTGATGAAAAGCCGTTTAAGCGATGTTCCGGCGGCAATCCGTTTAAGCCGTGCAACGCTTAGAAACATTCATGAAAACCTGTTTTGGGCATTCTTTTATAATGTCATCGGAATTCCGCTGGCGGCGGGCGTATGGATTCCGTTCTTTGGCTGGAAGTTAAATCCGATGTTTGGTGCTGCGGCAATGAGCTTATCAAGCTTCTGCGTAGTAACCAATGCGTTACGCTTAAATCTTTTCTCTGTACACAATGCAGAAAAAGATAAAAAAATAAAATCAAAAAAGAAAGTAGAGGACAAGAAAATGGAAAAAACATTAACAATCGAAGGAATGATGTGCGGACACTGTGAGGCAAGAGTAAAGAAGGCACTCGAAGCCCTTCCGGAAGTCAAAGAAGCAGTTGTCAGCCATGAAGCGGGAACAGCTGTTGTTACCTTAGAAAGTGCCGTTTCGGATGAAGCATTAAAAGAAGCTGTGGAAGCACAGGATTACAAGGTGATTTCCGTACAGTAATATTGAATTATTTCCGGCACAGTGGTATGATAAGTGGATAATTGCAAATGTAAGGAGTAAGTATGTTTCGGAAAACAATGGAAGAATACGAAGCGGATACCAGAAAAAAACTGGTAATAGATATCCGGGAAAAAGAAGCGTTTGACAAGGAAACGATGCCCGGAGCCCTTCATATGGATAGTGAAACGCTCAAACAGCAGATAAAAGAACTCACAAAGGATCAGACACCTGTTTACCTGCTGTGCCATACAGGACAGCAAAGTGATGCACTGGCAGAGGATTTTGAAAAAGAAGGCTATGAAGTATACAGTATACAGGACGGATTCCGTGCATATCTGCGGTTAAAGCTTCGCACAGTTATGCGTCAGGAGGATTTAAAGGAACAGTGCTGTGCCGATGTGGAACGCAGTATTGTAAAGAAGTTCCGAAAGGAAATCTGGCGGCCGTTTACAAAGGCGATTAATGAGTATGAACTGATTAAAGACGGGGACAAGATTGCAGTCTGCATTTCCGGCGGAAAAGATTCTATGCTGATGGCAAAGCTTTTTCAGGAATTAAAGCGCCACGGACAGCAGAATTTTGAAGTTGTATATCTGGTAATGAATCCGGGCTACAATCCGTTTAATTATCAGGTTATTTTAGACAATGCACAGTTTTTAAATGTGCCGATTACGGTATTTGAATCGGAAATCTTTGATATTGTTGCATCAGAGGAACAGTCACCGTGCTATCTGTGTGCGCGTATGCGCCGCGGCTACCTGTACAGCAAGGCAAAAGAGCTTGGCTGTAACAAGATTGCGCTGGGACACCACTTTGATGATGTTATCGAAACCATTTTAATGGGTATGCTCTACGGGGCACAGATTCAGACCATGATGCCAAAGCTGCACAGTACGAATTTTGAAGGCATGGAGTTAATCCGTCCGTTATATCTGGTGCGCGAAGAAGATATTATCCGCTGGAGAGATTATAATCATTTACAGTTTATCCAGTGTGCGTGCCGCTTTACGGAAAGCTGTGCTTCCTGCGGCGGAACGGAGAAAGGTTCAAAGCGTGCGGAAATTAAGGCGCTGATTAAAGAATTAAGCGCGAAAAGTCCGTACATTGAAAAGAACATTTTCCGAAGCGTGGAAAATGTCAATCTGAACACAATTGTTGCCTATAAACAAAATGGTCAGAAACATTCATTTTTGGAGGATTATGATTCTAAATATTAAGCAGACACAGTTTGGTGCCGAGCCGGAATTTGAAATTGAAGATACTGCCACAGGGGAAACGCTGGCAAAATGCACATCGCTGAATCACATTTCCACGGAAATCGTATTTGCGGGACAAAATGCGTATACGCTGTCCTTTGAGCCGGTCTTACAGGAAAAGGAAGGCGAAAAGAATGAACTGATATATAGCATTTTAGAGCATAACCGACCGGTGGGAGGTCTTTATACGGCAGAGGTCTGTCAGAAAAAGATATTATTTGTATCCGTGGGATATGACTATTATAAAATACAGTTTTACGATAGAGAGTATCAGCTGTATGAAATCGGACTGGGAACGGACCGGCATTATCTTTGTTTATATCAGGACGGACAGACGGTGGCGATTGTGCATAAGCCGGCAGAAGTAAAAAGCCACTTGGATACCTATACGTGTATCTGGAGAATGCGCAGTACCGGGATATCGCCTGTATTGCAGCACTGTTTATAGATGGTCTGGAATACAGCAGCAATGATGAAATAGCGGACAGCGCCATTAAGGAAGAATATCTTTCCTTTAATAAAGAGCTGAATTCAAAATTTGATGCCGCATTTTTAGAACGCGTCAGAACAAACAATATGTAAAAAATGCCTTGCCACAAGCCGCAAGGCATTTTTTGTTATCCGTGTACGGTCGGAAGGTGGCTTAAATTGTTGTCTTGTGTGCCGTCAGGGATAGATTTTAAATATTCCGTATCTTTGTTGTGGGCAACGCCGACACCTTGAATTTTATTTTCTTTTGCAAGTTCAACACCGGATTCCCTTGATACGATTCGTCCGTCAGAAAGCTGATAGCCGGTCACGGTGCCGCCGGATTTTACAAGTCCGGTAATTTTTAAAGCGTCCGGTCCGGCATCGGAAATGCTGTCCATTGCCATTATCGGGAGGATACTGCCGTTTTTTTCTTTATTCATATTCACACCAATCTCCATTCCGCAGGCATTTTAATGCCGGAGGAATCGCGAGTCAAATGTCAGATTCGGCTCTGCGATAAGGGCAGCTTTGTGATGCCTGCGGCACAAAGTGCCGTGAAAAAAACCAGCACAGCAATGTGATTTTTTACACTAATCTCCATTTTTATAAAAAAAGTGATGAGGTTACAAAAATAGTGTATGAAACTTCTGCACGATTATAAGTAGAAAAAAATGTATCGGAAAATCAAGGAAAGTGGTATAATCATTGCATGAGCAGGACAAAGCTGCGTATACTATTTTTAGAATTTGAATATGAAGTTTTATGCAGATTGCAGGCAGAAAGTGAGGCAGTTATGGGACTGATTAATAAAGAAAAAGTACTGCGTGGTGTGGGAAAAGCCGTAGATGCAGCCAATAATGCAGCAGATAAAGTGCATGATTATGCAAAGGAAAAAGAACTGGATAAAAAAGCGGAAGAAGCGGTTCACAAAACAGAGAATTTTATCAGGGAAAATGAAATTGATAAAAAGGTTATCAATGCCGGAAAAACGCTGGAAAACGGTGTGATCAGCGTAGGAGAGAAACTGGAAGAAACATTTAATAAACTGTTTTAAAAATAAAAATCAGGGGAACTTTAAGAGATTCCCCTGAAATTTTTTACAGACGTATATTTATGCGCAAAATGGTCTCAGTAATGTTTCAAGCTCATCGGTGCTGTGGTCATTTCGTACGACGCGAAGTGTCATGACACGACGCGGATCCATACTTAAAATGCCAAGCATTGATTTTGCATCGAAGAAATAACTTCCCATACAAATGTCAAAATAACCGTCAAGCGTGTTAATTGTGTTTACGAATTTTACCGCATTGTCTGTTGTTTTTAAAAGAATATGGTACGTTAAAGTGTTCTTGTCTGAGTTCATTTCCTTACCTCCTTCAATGTTGAGAAGCGAACTGATTTCGTAAAGTTCTAAGTAACAGAACTTTTTATTTATATACTTATCATGCCCAAATGTCAAATAAAATCTACAAAGTATTAAAAAAAGTACATTGCAGATTTTTAAAAAGCAGGCTAGTGTGAAAAATAACGCTGATGCGCTTATTTTTCACACAGCACTTTGTGCCGCAAGCATCACAAAGTTGCTTTTTATCGCAGAGCCAAATAAGATTTGGCTCGCGATTCCGCAGGCATTAAAATGCCTGTGGAATGGAGATTATTAAAAAAAATGTAAAAAAGAATACATCGGAATGGAGTACAAAATGATTAAAAAAGAGATTAATGAAATTAAATCACAATATACATTGGAAGAGTGTGGTATTTTAAGACTGTGTGGCTGTTATGTCAACGGTGACAAGGAAAAAGTGGCACGGTTTAACCAGACGTTTTTAAATCTGCCGGAGGAAGAAAAACATAAATACTTCGATATTTTTAGAAAGACATTGTCGGGAACACCGGGCAAGAATCTTTTGGATATGCGTTTTACCATGGATTCCTATGCAGACGGCGGCGCGAGAACCTTTTTATATCAGCTGCGCGACAGCGAATTAAAAGATGATGCCCTGCTTGAAAAATTTTATGATAAAGTCATTGAATCATACAGTCATCCGGGAAATTATCTGATTCTGCTGATTAATCAGGTGTATGACGTGCCGGGACGGACCAGTGACGGCATTGACATGGAAGATGCATCAGATGAGGTGTACAGCTATCTGCTGTGCAGTATCTGTCATGTATCGCTTTCAAAACCGGGACTGGGATATTTTGAAGAAGATCATGCCTTTCATGACCAGCAGCAAAATCATATGGTGGATTTGCCAGATATCGGATTTTTATTTCCGGCATTTAATAACAGGAGTGAAGACGGGGAAGGCGTGTTATATTATTCAAAGGATGCCAATGCGTTTGAACAGCTGTTTCTGGCACAGGTTTTAAACTGTGAAGTGCCGCTTTCTGCAGGCAGCCAGAAGGAGAATTTTCAGGTGCTGGTAGAAGAAACACTGGGCGAAGAATGTAATTATGAAACAATTAAAAATATTCATGAGAATCTTAATGAGATGATTCAGGAACAGAAAGGAAATCCTGAACCGGTGACAATTGATAAGACCGAGATGCGGGATTTGCTGGAAAAAAGCGGTGTAAAAGAAGAACGTTTACAGGATTTTGAGGAACATTTTGAGCAGGCGATAGGAGAAAATACACGGCTGATGGCAGCAAACATTGCGGAAACACGCAAGTTTGAGGTAAAGACACCCGATGTTGTGGTAAAGGTCAATCCTGAAAGAACCGACCTGGTTGAAACCATGGAAATCGAAGGAAAGCAGTACCTGGTCATTCAGATTGACGAGCATCTGGAAGTCAATGGGATTTCAGTCAATCCCGAAACAGGAGAGGTGCAGTATAACGAATAATATAAAAGACAGAAAGGGGCAGATACAGCAATGAAAGAGCGGGTTACGCAGCGTTTTTTAAAATATGTGGCAGTAGATACGCAGTCCGATGAGGCTTCAGACACGTTTCCGAGTACAGAAAAGCAGAAGGTACTTGCAAAAATGCTAGTGGAGGAATTACGCCGGATGGGCGTGCCGCAGGTAGAAATTGACGAACAGTACGGTTATGTCTATGCAAAGATTTTATCCAACAGGTCAGATGGAGAAAAAGTGCCGGTGCTTGGATTTATTGCACATATGGATACTTCTCCCGAAGTATCGGGAGCGGATGTAAAACCGCAGATTATCCGTCAGTATGACGGCAAAGACATCGTGTTAAATAAAGACAAAAATATTGTCTTATCGGTGGAAGAATTTCCGGAGCTTGTGCAGTATACCGGACAAACGCTGATTACGACAGACGGTACAACACTGCTTGGCGCAGACGATAAAGCCGGTGTGGCAGAGATTATGACGATGGCAGAACAGCTGTGCAGCCATCCGGAGATTGTACACGGGGATATTGCCATTGCATTTACCCCCGATGAAGAAGTGGGCGGCGGCATGGACCATTTTGATGTGGGGCGGTTCGGTGCAGACTATGCCTATACTGTTGACGGCGGGGCGCTCGGCGAGCTGGAATATGAAAATTTTAATGCGGCGAAGGCAGTGATTCATGTAACCGGAAGAAGCGTTCATCCGGGAGATGCCAAGGATAAGATGAAAAATGCCGCAGTTATGGCAATGGAATTTCACAGTGAACTGCCAAAGCAGGCATGTCCTGAACGTACAAGCGGCTATGAGGGCTTTTTCCATCTGACCGACATGCACGGCAGTGTGGAAGCGGCACAGTTATCGTATATTATCCGTGACCATGACCGTGAAAAGTTTGAAAAGAAAAAGCAGCTGGTGGAAAGCATTTGCAGTAAACTGAATGAAAGACATGGTGGAGCGTTTTTTGCGGCAGAAATCACGGACCAGTATTACAATATGAAAGAAAAAATTGAGCCATATCTGTTTTTAATAGAAAATGTAAAGACATGTATGAAAAAGCTGGACATTGAACCGCATATCCAGCCGATACGGGGCGGAACAGACGGCGCAAGACTTTCCTTTATGGGCATTCCGTGTCCGAATCTGTGCGCAGGCGGTCACAATTTTCACGGACGGTATGAATACTGTTGTGTAGAATCTATGGAAAAAATCACGCAGCTTCTTATATTGCTGGCACAAAAATAGGAATTTAGAACCAAAAGTCCGCAGGCAGATTTGAAAAGAATCTGTCTGCTTTTTTTTATTTGTCGGGTTTTGGCATACGAAATGCACAAAAAAATGTCGAAAATTTAACAAAATGAACATAAACATATCAAAAATACACAAAAATAAAAGACGATACCAAAGTATCATTGACTAAATGCCTGTAAAATGTTACTTTAATAAAGAGCTTAGATAAAATGTTTATGCAAAAGCATTTCAAAAAACTCCTGAAAATATTGTAATGTAGATTTTGCATAAGCATTTTTTTAAGTGGAATATAGAATGTATTGGGATTATCTGTGGCTGGGCGCAGATAAGAAAGGAGTGCTATGATAAGAAGCTTGAAGAAAATGATGGCTGTCGGACTTACGGCTGCGATGACAGTCGGTTCTATCAGTTTTCAGGGGCTGTCAGTAAATGCAGCGGGACTGCCGACAACCGACGGACATAACAAATATGTCAACAGTGAAGTCTTTAATGTGATTTCTGATGATAGTTTTGGTACAAAGGAATTGGAGAACCCTTTATTTGACAAGACAACGGGAAGCAGTGACATCAGTAATTTACAGGTTCCAACACTGGCATATGACGATACAAGCATTGCACTTGTATGGGATAAGCCGGAAAAATATGATAATGTAGCAGATTATAACGTTTACGTCAACGGCACACTTGATGGAACAGCAAGAAAGAATTATGAAGAAAATGCCAAATGGGCAGATACATATATGAAATCCTTCTATGAATACTATGAAACCAATAGTGACGTAGATATGGTAAATGTGGATATTCATTCTTATCGTGCAACAGGTCTTACACCTGACACAGAGTATACCTTTAAGGTTGTTGCAGTTGATAAGGACGGAAAAGAACTCGGAACGGCAAAGGAAATCAGTCAGAAAACGACAGTTAAGCCGGAGGAGTTTAACATTTTAGATTATGGTGCAGTGGCAACAGAAGGTTACACTTCTTACAATGATGAAGTCAATGCACTCGTAGAAAAAAATACAAAGGCAATTCAGGCAGCAATTGATGCCTGTACACCGGGCGGAAAGGTTGTGATTCCGCAGACTGAGGACGGAAAGGTCTTTGTATCCGGTGCACTTTGGTTAAAGAGTGACATTACAGTAGAATTAGACGGTACACTCTGGGCATCACCAAACAGTGACCATTTTGAAATCGGTTTCTTAATGTATCCGTTCTACACCGATACAAGAGGCTGGGGCTTACTGAATGCCACAAGTGCCGATGGAAATGCTCCGCTTGAGAATATCCGTATTACCGGTAACGGTACACTTTACGGCAACGGCTGGAAGTATGGTGCAGGCGATAAAATGTATGAAGACGGTTACACCTCCAATACCGGTGTAAATACGCAGGCAGGTGATCCGTCAGATACAGAAAACTATGGTCTGCCAAGATACATGGGCGGCAGTAATACAAAGGTTTATTACTATGGTATCCAGGCTGCCGATTCTGCAAAGAAATATCTTGCCAACCTCACAAACGAAGACGGTTCAAGAAAGTATTCCGATGAACTGATTAATTCGCTGTCAGGTTATATTGAAAAAGATCTGGCAGATAACGGTAAGGTTGATAAAAACGGAAAGGATAAATTTATCGACGTAGAAACGGGAAATAATGCAGGTATTGAAAAGGCAGATATTACCAATGCTTATGCGACACGTTCCAGCCTGTTAATTATGAGAAATGTCAGCAATGTTTATGTAGGTGACATTACCGTTGAAAATCCGGCAAACCACTCTGTTAATATTCTGGATTCCAGAAATATTTCAACAGAAAATGTCAAGGTATTCTCTTATGACGGCAACAACGGTGACGGACTTGGATTTGGCTGTTCACAGAATGTAATCTGCTGGAACAACTTCACAGATACAGGTGACGATAACTTAGGTTTCGGTGCATCTGTTGGTGAAGGCGCAAGAGACAGCGATATTCAGACCAATTCAGAAATCTGGATGTTTAATAACTTCCTTCGTGAAGGTCACGGCGGTCTGGCAGCAGGTTCACACACAGGAAACGGTATTCAGGACGTATTATTTGAAGATACCGTCATGAACCACATTGATATGGCATTCCGTTTCAAATCTGCACCGACGAACGGTGGTTTTATTGCCAACATTACAATGCGTGACTGCGCAGTTGCAGATACACAGCAGGCATGGGTACTCACAACAAGCTACAGTGACCCAAACAGTGCATCTACAACAGAATTTGCAGAAATCGGAAAATTCTACAACTTTGCATCGTACAATGTGTCCGTATACGGCGTACAGTATAATACCGTACAGGTACTTGCAGATGTTGATCCGGTCAGCAATCCGCAGAAGCCATGGCATACACACAGCCACTTATACTTCCAGGATATTACCTTTGGTAATGTCGGAACAAATGGCGGCTTTAAGAATAAGAACGGCTGGGAATCATTAATCGGCTGTGAAAATTCAGTATTCTATAACTTTAAGACCGTATCTTATGCAAAGAGGGCAGTAGATAAAAAGACGGATAAGACATGGAATAACATGCAGTACTGCAAGGACATTGTATTCCAGGGCACAACATGGGATTCAGTCAACAACTGTACCGATAAGATGCAGAACATGATGTCAGGTATTACTGTAAAGGATTCAACCGTAAAGGCAGAAGTTGTTCCGGCTGTTACAGAACCGGATTCAGGTTCTACAGGTGAAGAAACAACGGTAAAGGCAGAATGGGATGCAGCGGCAATTGCAGCAGCTACAACAACTGCCAACGGACTGACAGCACATGCAGATGCCAATGATGCAAACGGCGGCTGGAAGACTGCAACAGTAGCAGAAGCCGATACAACAGGTGAAGGTGCTGTATGGCAGGTCGGAACAGAATATGTCGTATCCGGTAAGACGAAGGCAATGGATTCAGACGGTAAAACACAGTCTAAGGGAACCATTCCGGTATCAGGATGCTTCCTTACATATGAAGCTGCAGAAGACGGCGTATTAAGCATTGACCAGAAGACGCTTGCAACCAAGAGATTTTATGTAGTGGATTCAGATGGTAAAGTTGTTGTAGACTATCAGAATACCAATGCAAAGGATACAGCAGCAAAATATGAAACATTAACTGCACAGGTACAGGCTGGAAAGACCTATTACATTTATGCAAACGGCGCAACAGCAAATATTTTAAAGATTACATTTGCTACAAAGACAGCCGGTACAGCAGCGCCGACAGCAGTACAGGCACAGACCGCCAAGGCTTCTGACGGACGTCAGGTAAAGCTTTCATGGAATGCGGTTGAGAATGGAGCAGAAGAAGTATTCTACGGTGTAGATACTTATGTAAATGGTGAAAAGGTTGATATTACAGATGGTATTACAGGAACAGAAACCATTATGGACAGATTATCATCCGGTGTAACTTATACATTTAAAGTATATGTAAGTGAAAAAGGTGACAATGCAAACAGCATGAGTGTTACAGGACAGAATAAAACATTACTCGGCGAAGTAACTGTTACTGTAGACGGTGAAAAAGATACAGCAGATATTGAAGCACCGGAAAATGTGACATCAGAACTTGCAAGTGCAGTTTATACACATGCACAGGGAACATGGACAGCAATCAGTTCAAGTGATGCAAGAATCAGAGGTTATAAGATTTACGCAAACGGAAAGCTTGTCAATACAGTTTATAACTATCAGATTCCGAAATTTGCAACGGCAGAAACCGTATCAAAGCAGATTGGCAGACTGACACCGGGTACAGAAAATACCGTTGAAATCGTTGCATTTACAGATGCAGGGGTTGAATACAAGTACCCACAGGCACAGATTACAACACTTGGCAGCTATGATTACAAAGCACCGGTATTTGCAGAAAATGCAAAAGTAACGGCAGAAGTAAAGGATAACGATGTTGTTCTTACATGGACAGCAGCAACAGATGACACCGCAGTCGGCGGATACCGTGTATATGTTGACGGAACACCGGTTGTACCGGAAGGTAAGGACTTCAATCCGGTAAACGGCGATTATACAACGGCTGAAACAACTTATACAGTAACAGGTCTTGATTTAACAAAAGACCATACATTTACAATTCAGGCAGGCGATACATGGTGGAAAGCCGCACAGACTATGGGAACATATGATAAGATGGCAGGCTTTAACTGGACCGTAGAGGGCATCAGCACAACACTGAGTGCCAGATATGAGTCGGATTCTGCTGTAACAGATGCTTCCGGTGCAAATATAGCGGTTGCAGTAAAGGCAGATGCAGGTGTAATTCCATCAGGAAGCCAGCTGAAAGTAACAGCATTGGGAGAAGGAAATGCATATGATGCAGTAAAGAAATCTTTTGACAATAAGAAGTTCTCACTGCTGGATATCAGACTGCTGGATACAGAAGGAAATGTCATTCAGCCGGATGGAACAGTTACAGTTACGATTTCAGTTCCAAATGGTTATGACTCTGCAAAAACAAAAGTATTCTATGTTGCAGAGGATGGAAGCATGGAAGATGTAAATGCAGTTTATGCAGATGGTAAAATGACATTTACAGTGGCTCATTTTAGCAATTATGTAATTGTGGATGAAACAGTAGTCAAGGATAATGACAATTCAAACACTGGTGATGACAACCAGAATAATGGTGGACAGAATAACGGAAACCAGAACGGTGGCAATCAGAACAACGGTGGACAGAATAACGGAAACCAGAATGGTGGCAATCAGAACAACGGTGGACAGAATAACGGAAACCAGAGCGGTGATAACCAGAATAATGGTGGACAGAATAACGCAGACCAGAACAGCAATAATCAGAATAACAGCCAGAATGGCGGAGCAGTATCAGATCATACAGATACAGGCGTAAAGACAGGAGATTCTTTTGCAATGTGGTTCTATGTAATTCTGATGGCAGCTGCAGCAGGTTTTGCAGGATGCCTTGTTATGAAGAAAAAGAAACTTGAAAAATAAAGAGCAGAAAATTGTATAATTAAAAGGCAGGGACACCGCATAGCTTGTGTTCCTGCCTTTTGCTGTATGATGTTAAAACTTATAGCTGTGGGCTTTGCCCCGACAGCATTATAAAGCGGTTGTATAAATAGCAACCATGTCTTCAACAGACAGGTGTTTTACTTTTCCGGCATTGTGGTGGGTGGAAATGTCACATTTTTCAGCCATAGTGCGAATCTGCTCCGGTGTCGGGGTAACGCCGAGTTCGGATAAAGAAACCGGCATATTGATGGAGTGATAAAAGTCTTCCATGGCTTCTATGCCCTTCAAAGCGGTTTCTGTATCATCTGCACCGGCGGTTACGCCTAAGACATGTGTGGCAAACTGCGCAAAGCGGGCAGGACGGGCATCCAGTACAAATCTTGCCCAGCTGCCCCACAAAGCGGCGAGTCCGGCACCGTGTGCCACGTCAAACAGACCGCCGATTTCATGCTCCATTTTATGGGTTGCCCAGTCACCGCCGTCCGTGCCGCAGCCGGTCAGTCCGTTGTGGGAAAGACTGCCGGCCCACATGACTTCTGCACGCGCATCATAATTAGCAGGTTCGTCTTTTAAAATCTTTGCATTTTTCATAACGGTGCGCATTAAAGATTCACTGATACCGTCTGTCAGTTCCATATTGTCACACTGGTTAAAATAGCGTTCCATGGTGTGCATTAAAATGTCAACACAGCCACTTGCCGTCTGATATGGCGGGAGTGTCATGGTCAGCTCCGGATTCATAACGGCAAAGCGGGCACGGCTGAAATTACTGCTGTAGCCGCGTTTAATCTGACCGTCTTCTTTGGTGATAACAGAAGAACCGCTCATTTCACTTCCGGCAGCAGCAATGGTAAGCACTGCGCCGATTGGAAGACAGCCTTCTGCCTGACGTTTAAAATCATAAAAATCCCAGACATCGCCGCCGTTGTAGACACCGTAACCGATGGCTTTCGCAGAGTCAATGACACTGCCGCCGCCGACAGCAAGAATAAAATCTACATTTTCTTTTTTACAGAGTTCAATACCTTCATAAACAAGGGAAAGGCGCGGATTTGGAACAACGCCGCCCAGTTCTACGTAAGAAACCGCTGCTTCGTCAAGGGATGTCTTAATGCGGTCGAGCAGACCGGAGCGGACAACACTGCCGCTTCCGTAGTGAATTAAAACCTTTTTGCAGTGCTGTTCTTTAACCAGCGCACCGGTCTGATTTTCAGTGCCTTTGCCGAAAACAACCTTTGTCGGTGTATAATCTGTCTCTTATACACATCTCCGAGCCCACGAGACAGGCAGAAATCTC
>ERZ1027099.293-NODE-293-length-29809-cov-11.434395_pt1 | contig 29809 bp, 19 predicted proteins | sample MGYA00519408_ERZ1027099 | MGnify/ENA primary metagenome ERZ1027099 (study PRJEB26926, sample SAMN06164646) | human gut metagenome | biome: ENVO:00009003; feature: ENVO:2100002; material: ENVO:00002003 | host: Homo sapiens | place: USA | collected 2012 ...
ACGGAATAATCGATTCTCCGGGACTTCAGATTACAAGTTGTCAAAAAGACAAATGGGGCACTTGTATCTATAGTTCCTCTGCCATTTCCCGATAACCATCGGGGGAGAGACGGTTAATGTATATTAAGACTGTCACTCATCTTTTCATCAAGATGGATGAAAATCTCGGTGGATGTGCTTTCTATGTTGACGATATTAAAATACGTAAGAACTGCACTTGGTAGTACTATCTGAGCTAATGTATAAAGTTGATTCGTTTCCATAGAGCAAAGGTAGAGATTTTAAATAGATGAAAATAATTATCCCCACCAATTATCGACTGATCCTATAAAAACTCTATTTCTCCAATAATTATACATTTGGCTTATAATTAATCGAATTTAACAACATGACTTTTCGGAAGAAAAGCTTGCTTACGAAATTTCTTTTTGAAATTCTCGCCTGTTTTTGTATATCCTAGGTGATAAAAATGGAAGGTGTGGCAAATTGATATTATCGATATTTGCCACACCTCCCCTTATCACTTGAAAACTATTCTTCTTTTTACCGGCTCATCAAGAAAGATTTGAATCCCTCGAAATCTTTTGCCAGCTCGATGCTTTGCTTGGTTCCTTCCATGAAGGCTTTCAGTTTCGCCGGGATCTCGATATCTGCCTCCAGTATCTTATCGACCGTTCCTTTGAATTTGGCGGGATGGGCGGTCTCGAGGAATAGACCCGTCTCGGTCTCGCTTAGATCGCTGTCTAGTAACCCTTGGTAGCCACAGGCTCCGTGCGGGTCGAGGATATATCCCGTCTCTTTATAGACGGCTCGCATCGTAGAGGCGATTTCCTCGTCCGTATAGCGATGTCCGGAGATCAGTGCGCATATTTCTTTATGGGGATCATTGAATGCGCCGAATAGGTCGATGATACGGGCGAAATTACTCGGATCGCCTACATCCATGGCGTTCGCTAGGGTGGCGACTGATGGGCGGGGTGTATAAGTTCCTGTATTCAGGTATTCCAAGAATACGTCGTTACGGTTGTTTGCCGCTACGAAACGCTTGATAGGGAGCCCCATCCAATAGGCGAACAATCCGGCGGTGATGTTTCCGAAATTACCGCTCGGCACGCAAACGACCAGCTCGTCCGCTTTTCCCAGCTTGTCCAGCTGAGCGTAAGCGTTGAAATAGTAGAACGATTGGGGCAAGAAACGGGCTACGTTGATGGAGTTCGCCGAGGTCAGTTTCATATGACGGTTTAATTCCTCGTCCATAAAGGCGGATTTAACCAGCGCTTGGCAATCGTCGAACGTGCCGTCTATCTCCAATGCCGTGATGTTCTGTCCTAATGTCGTGAACTGGCATTCCTGTATCGGGCTGACCTTTCCCTTGGGATAAAGCACATACACGTGAATGCCCGGAACGCCTAGGAATCCGTTGGCGACGGCGCTTCCCGTATCGCCGGAAGTAGCTACCAATACGTTTACTTGCTTCAATCCCTCTTTCTTTATGAAATAACCGAGTAGACGAGCCATGAAGCGCCCTCCTACATCCTTAAAGGCCAATGTAGGCCCGTGAAATAACTCTAAGCTATAGATATTATCCTTTACGGGTACCACCGGGGTCTCGAAGGAGAGCGTATCTTTTACGATACCGTCCAATACCTCCGGTTCTATGTCTTCCCCGAAGAACATCCGTGCTACCGTGCAGGCGATCTCGTGGAAGGACTGGTTCTTCATGTTGGCTATCACCTCCTCGTCCAAGGAGTCGATATACTCGGGCATATATAATCCCTTATCGCCGGCCAGACCTTTTACGACGGCCTCTTCTAGGCTGGCTACAGGGGCTTGTTTGTTTGTGCTGTAATATTTCATGCTCTAATCGTTTAGAAATTCTTTTATAAATTGATCTTTTTCCAGTATGCCATATTTGCCGTTTGATACGGAGAACTCATCAAATGTGGTAACGGAGTCGGGTTGCTCGCCCGGCTTGTAAATCAGGAATGGAACCGGGGTATTCGTATGCGTACGTATGGAGCAAGGAGTGGGGTGGTCCGGAAGGATAGCGATTGCTACCGGCTCGTCCCATTTTTGCGTTTCCTCGTAGATGATACGTACGGCACGGTCGTCCAGATACTCTATCGTCTTGATCTTTAGGTCTACGTCTCCTTCATGCCCGGCCTCGTCGCTTGCCTCGATATGCAGGTAGACGAAGTCGTTTGTCTTGAGGGCCTCAAGGGCGGCGTGCGCTTTTCCCTCGTAGTTCGTGTCGTATAATCCGGTAGCTCCCTCTACGTGAAGCACCTCGAGGCCGGCGTAAACGCCGATTCCCCGGATGAGATCGACGGCGGAGATCACGGAACCTTTCCCGAAGCCGTACATCTCCCGCATCGTTCGCATGGCCGGACGGTAGCCCGGAGACCAAGGCCAGATACTGTTCGCCGGATCTTTCCCCGCTGCCATACGTTTGAGGTTCACCGGGTGATCCTTTAAGATCTCTTGGGACTTGAGGATTAATTCGTTTAATAAATCGGCGGTCTCTCGTGCTTCCGGAACTTCCGGTTTTATCATTAAAGGCCGGAAAGGATGGAGGGGTACGTCGTGTGGTGGCGTGCAATCCAGACGCTTATCGCCTCCTTTGATTACCAATAGGTGGCGGTAGGAGACACCCGTATAGAACTTGACACGGTCGGAACCTAATCGCTCGTTCAGGCATTGGATCAACTCGTCCGCTTCCTCCGTGGAGATATGGCCGGAAGAGTGATTCTTCAAGATGTCGCCTTCTACGCAGATTAAGTTACAACGCATCGCCATCTCGCCGGGTTGCAGGGCGACGCCTATACTGGCGGCTTCCAATACACCCCGTCCCTCGTATACGGAGGGCAGGTCATAGCCTAATACCGCCATGTTCGCGACCTCGCTACCGGGATGGAAACCATCCGCTACGGTTTTCATCTGCCCGGTTACTCCCAGTTCCGCCAATTTATCCATATAAGGAGTCTTGGCGTATTGCATCGGGGTCTTGCCTCCCAGAGCCTCTATCGGCTCGTCGGCCATTCCATCGCCTAAAATGATAATGTGCTTCATACCTATCGAATATTAGCAATGGATATGATGTCGGCGAATACGCCAGCGGCTGTCACGTCGGCTCCGGCACCATATCCCTTGATGATCATTGGATATTCATGATATCTCTCGGTGGAGATCATGATAATATTGTTGCTGCCCTCCAGTTCATAGAACGGATGGTGGCTGTCTACGGCTTGTAGGCCTACCTCGCAAGCGCCGTTCTCCATCTTCGCCACGAAACGGAAGCGTTTGCCTTCCGCTTCCAGTAGCTGGCGTTTCTCCTCGAAACCGGCATCTGTATCCTTGATATTCTTCCAGAAGTCCTCAAGGGAACCCTCGAAGTACTTTTCCGGGATGAACAGGTTCCGTTTTACGTCGGCTTGCTCCACCGGATAACCGGCCTCACGGGCCAAGATAACCAGCTTACGGATTACGTCTTTGCCGCTAAGGTCGATACGTGGGTCCGGCTCAGCGTATCCGGCTTCCTTTGCCATATGGATCGCCTCGCTGAAAGGAATATCGGCGCTGATCGTATTAAAGATATAATTCAGCGTACCGGAAAGTACGGCCTCCAGTTTCAATATATGGTCGCCGCTATTGATCAAATCGTTCATCGTATTGATGATCGGGAGGCCGGCGCCTACGTTCGTCTCGAACAAGAACTTGATGTCTCGGTGGCGGGCGGTCTCCTTGAGCTTGGTATAATTATCGTAGGAGGAGGAGGCCGCTTCTTTATTAGCCGCCACGACGGATACGTTATTGTTCATCAACGTCTCGTAAAGAGCCGCCACGTCCGGGCTTGCCGTGCAATCCACGAATACGGAGTTGAAGATATTCATCTTTACGATCTCTTCGCACAGATGCTCCGGGTTGCTCTCTTCCCCGTTCTCCTTCAGCTCCTCCAGATAATTGTCGAGGTTGATCCCTTCCCGGCATAAAAGGGCTTTCTTGGAGTTTGAGATACCTACGACATTCAGCTTCAAGCCGTTTTGCCGCATCAGTTTCGGTTGCTGGATGCGTATCTGTTCCAATAAATTGCCGCCTACGGTTCCTACACCGGCAATGAAAAGGTTCAATACCTTATATTCGGATAGGAAAAAAGAGTCATGAATGGAGTTCAACGCCTTGCGAAGGTATTTATGCTTGATAACGAAAGAGATATTCGTCTCGGAAGCGCCTTGGGCGCAAGCGATCACGCTGATGCCCGCACGTCCCAGCGTACCGAACAGCTTCCCGGCGATACCCGGGGTACGTTTCATGTTCTCTCCTACGATAGCGACGGTAGCCAGATCTTTCTCCGCTACGGTATCGTTCATATCACCCTGCGCACGTTCCAAGGCGAACTCGTCGTTCAATACTTGTACGGCCAAATCAGCGTCGGCGTTACGTACGGCGAAAGTCGTATTATTCTCGGAGCTGGCCTGCGATACCATAAATACGCTGATGCCATTCTTGGCGAGCGTCTTAAAGATCCGGTAGTTCACGCCGATCACGCCCACCATACCTAAACCTTGTACCGTGATCAAGCAGGTATCGTTGATGGAGGAGATACCCTTGATGATGGCCTTGCCTTCCTCTTTCACCCGCTCTTTCGAGATATAGGTTCCGGGAGCGGTCGGGTTGAAGGTATTCAAGATACGGATCGGGATATTCTTATGATAAACCGGATAGATCGTCGGCGGATAGATTACTTTCGCCCCGAAGTTACACAACTCCATCGCCTCCGTGAAAGTAAGCCGGTCGATTACGTAGGCGGAGCTGATCACACGGGGATCAGCGGTCATGAAACCATCCACGTCCGTCCAGATCTCCAAGGTGTTAGCGTCTAAGGCGGTCGCCAAGATGGAGGCGGTATAATCCGATCCTCCTCGTCCGAGGTTCGTAACCTCTCCGGTTTCCGTGCTGGAAGAGATGAACCCGGGCACCAAGGAAACCTTGGGCAGCGGCGAGAAGGTCTCTTTTATGAGCTTGTTGGTCAAGTCGAAATCCACGATATGCTTGTTGAATTGCTTGACTGTCTTGATATATTTGCGTGAGTCGAATAACTTAGCGTCCTTGATCACGTTCGAGACGATCAAGGAAGATAGGCGCTCGCCATAACTTACGATCGTATCGGATGTCTTGGCGGATAAATCGTTAATCAAATAAACACCTTTGAAAATATTGCTCAATTCATCCAGTAAAGCCATCACTTTCTTCTGGACATCCATGCGTACCTCCTTGTCCTCTATCACTCCCTCGATCACGTCCAGATGGCGGGCGATGATCTCCGATAATTCTTTCTCGTAGGCAAGGTCGCCTTTAGAAGCCATGGTAGAAGTGGCCAGTAATTTATCGGTGATGCCCCCTAAGGCGGAGACAACCACGATTACGGGCTCTTCGATAGCCTCTACTATTTTCTTTACACTTAAGATACTATTCACGGAACCTACGGATGTTCCGCCGAATTTTAATACTTTCATCGATATGTATTTTTAATGGTTCATCGAGGATTGACAATCAAAAAAAGGCTTTTTCATGATTAGCAACCGACAATAACCGATTGATTAAACTTATTTATGTAAAAGGAGAAATAAAAAAGGATGCAATACGAGATTGCGACATAGCGTGACGTGGTCTACGCGAATGCTTATTAATAGATTCTAACCCCCCAAGGGGTCATCAATGCCCATGTATAATATGAGGACTCTACACTCATCATTGATTTTGTATGCTACTTATTCTTTTATATTATGGGGGCAATATTACGCATTATTTTTCATATTGCAAGCGTTTTTGCTAAAAGATTGACTATTTTGTTGTTCAAGGTCCGCCCGGCTCTTGCTTTGGGTCACTAAATAGACGCCGGAGAAAACAAGTGCGGCCGATACTAGTTTCGTTACGCTAAAACTATCCTGACCGATGAATACGGCGATAAAGGAAGCTACGATCGGTTGGATATAATTGTACATGCTGACGGTAGTCGGGCGGATTCGCTTTAAGGCCAGCGGTATTAATAAATAGGGTACGAACGTGGCCCCGAATAATACGAAGAAAATGGCTCCCAGCTCTTGGCCGTCGAAGACCTCTTTATGGAAAGCCGGGGTATTCCAGATGGACTCGATAGCGAAAGGCAGGGTAATCAGCGTGGAGAACAGGAACATCCATTTCATCATCGTGACGGATGAGTACTTGAGTGTTAGTGGCTTGGATACTACCAAATAGATCGAGTACATGAATCCGCTAACCGTAATCAAGAGGTTTCCCCCTAGACTGCTCGCTTGATTGGAACCTTGCGTGGATTGTAGTATTAAGGAGATCGCCCCGCATATACCAAGCAGTACCCCGAACGTTTTCATCCGTGTGATAGGTTCCTTTAGGATCAGGGCCGCCAAGATCATGACAAAGATGGGGACGGCGGTCGCTATGATGGAAGCGTCTACCGGCGACGTGGTATTCAATCCCCAGATAAACAGCCCTTGGTTCAAGCCTACTCCGCAAAGGGCGCAAAGGCATAGAAGTCCCAAGTCCTTCAACGGCACTTTCTCATAGGGAACGAATAGGGAGGTGATCCAGAACATCACGCAAGCGAAGCTCATCCGCATACTGGTTAACGCCTCGGGTTGCACATGCTCGGGGAGTAGATATTTGGATACGGGCATATTAATGGCGAACAGGATGTTGGCCGCTAAAATAAGGAGATGCCCTTTTAGCTTTTCTTGATTCATCATGAGTACGATCCTAGATTGGTATAATATAATGTATATAGGCTTATGTTTTGGTGAGCAAAGGTCTTACTTTTTTTTGTAAATAAGAAATGATCCGTTAGTAAAGTGTTTTACATACGGATCATTGTCTGTTTAGTCAAGGATGCATCCCGTTTTTATTACGATGAAACGGCCGCCCCTCCCATGATATCCAGCAATTCGTTGGTGATGGCTTGCTGGCGGGTTTTATTATATTGCAAAGTTAATTGTTGGATTAAATCGTTCGCGTTGTCGTTGGCGGTCTGCATGGCCATCATACGGGCGGCGTGCTCGGCGGTCGAGGTGTCGAGTAGGATCGTATAGATGGTTAGGTTCAGCAATTTCGGGAAAAGCCGGTTACGCAACTCTTCCGCCGAGGGCTCAAGGATGTAGTCGGTGGCCGTTTCCGCCGCTTCCGTATCCGAGAGGGAAAGGGGAAGATACGTCTTGTGGGTTACGACTTGTGTCGCCATGTTCTTGAAATGGTGATACAGTAATTCCACCCGGTCCGCTTTACCCGTGACGAACAGCTCGATGAGACGGTTCGCCAAGGATACGGCGCTTTCATAAGACGGCTTTTCGCCGATCGTGACGAAATCAGTGTCGAAGCTATACCCCGCTTTATGAAGCTCATCCGCTATTTTCTTGCCGATAGGGTAGAGGCCTACCTCTATTTGCTGGTTCTTATAAGTCTGGATCGTGGCGGATAACTCTTTCCATATATTGGCATTGAATGTCCCGCATAAACCCGTGCTCGAGGCGAATACGGCGATAGCCACCTTGCTCACCTTACGCTGTTCGGTGTAAGGTGAGTCTAGGTCGCATTCCGCCGAAAGAAGACCGTTTAAGATAGCGGATAGTTTATTAGCATATGTAAGTGTGTGCTCGGTTTGCGTCTGGGCATGATGAAGCTTGGCCGACGATACCATTTTCATGGCGGCGGTGATCTTCTGCGTGCTCCGTATAGAGGCGATCCGGACTTTTATTTCTTTCAATGAACCCATAGCTCCTTCGCTGTTTTTTCCAATATGTCTCGTATCTCATCATTGATAACGCCGGTCTTTAAGACATCCAGTACGTCCCGTTGATGAGAGGTCCGTAATTCTTGCAAGAACCTTGCCTCGAACTCATGCACCTTGTCCAATGGAACCTCTTTCAGCAGACCTTGCGTTCCGCAATAAAGGATCGAGATTTGCTCTTCCACCGGCATCGGGCTATATTGAGGCTGTATCAGTAACTGGGTATTCTTCTGCCCTTTATCGATCGTGAAAGCGGTGACGGCATCCATCTCGCCTCCGAACTTGGAGAATGATTCCAATTCACGGAACTGAGCCTGATCGATTTTCAAGGTACCCGCTACCTTTTTCATCGCCTTTAATTGTGCGTTACCGCCTACACGGGAAACAGAGATTCCGACATTGATAGCCGGGCGGTTCCCTTGGTTGAATAAATCGGTCTCAAGGAATATCTGTCCGTCGGTGATAGAGATCACGTTGGTCGGGATATAAGCCGATACGTCTCCCGCCTGCGTCTCGATGATCGGTAAAGCGGTCAAGGAGCCACCGCCTTTCACCTTGTCTCTCATGCTTTCGGGGAGATCGTTCATCTCACGGGCTACCTCCGGCTGGTTGATGATCTTGGCGGCACGTTCCAATAGGCGGGAGTGCAGGTAAAAGATATCACCCGGGTACGCCTCACGTCCGGAAGGACGGCGAAGGATCAAGGAAACCTCACGGTAGGCGACCGCCTGTTTGGACAGATCGTCGTAGACCACCAAGGCGTGTCGTCCGCTATCCCGGAAATACTCTCCGATGGCCGCTCCGGCGAACGGGGCGAAATATTGCATGGCTGCCGGGTCGGAGGCGGTCGCACTTACGACAATCGTATAGTCCATGGCGCCTTTCTCTTGCAAGGTGTTCACCAAGGCCGCTACCGTGGAACCCTTTTGCCCGATCGCCACGTAAATACAGTAAACCGGGTTCCCTGCCTCGTAGTTGCTACGTTGGTTGATGATGGTATCGATAGCGATCGAGGTCTTTCCCGTCTGCCGGTCGCCGATGATCAACTCACGTTGTCCCCTTCCGATGGGGATCATAGCGTCTACGGCCTTGATACCGGTTTGCAAAGGCTCGTTTACCGGCTGACGGAAGATCACGCCCGGAGCCTTGCGCTCAAGCGGCATCTCGCAAGTCTCGCCAAGGATCTCGCCTTTCCCGTCGATCGGGTTTCCCAACGGATCGATCACACGCCCGATCATCCCCTCGCTGACATCGATAGAGGCGATACGGCCTGTGCGTTTTACGGTGTCGCCCTCCTTGATTCGGTCGGTCGGACCTAAAAGGACGGCGCCAACGTTATCTTCCTCTAGGTTCATCACGATCGCTTCCATCCCGTTATCGAATTGAAGCAACTCGTTCGCCTCCGCGTTATCCAACCCGTAGATGCGGGCCACGCCGTCACTCACCTGCAATACGGTCCCGACCTCCTCCAGCTTGATGCTGGTATGGATTCCTTCCAATTGCTGGCGTAGGATGGAGGAGACTTCACTCACTTTTATCTGTTCTGTCATACTTCTTCTTTTTTATCTGTTTTCAAGTAGCCCGGTACGGATATCCCACAGTTGCGTCGCATAGCTGGCGTCTATCCGGTAATTGCCGATGCGTAGGCGGAAGCCCCCGATCAGTTCCGGTTCCACATGGCCGGAGAACTCGATCGTGCATCCCGTCTCTTTTCGCAGCTTGTCTTGCAGGTGAGACTTGACCGTATCGTCTACCGCTACGGCCGTATCGAATCGTACCCGGGTAATCTTTTTCTCTTTCCGGTATAAATGGATATAGATATATGCGATGAAAGGCAATAGCGTCTCCCGTTTATGGGCTAATACCAGATTGATAAAGCGTGTGTATAACTCGCATACCTCGATACCTCCCGCCGCCGTAAGCAACTTCACTTTCTCCGGTATGGGAATAATCGGGTTGCTCAAGGTACTCCTAAGCTCCGGTTCCATAGAGAAGCTATCCGCCAGCATCTTCATATCATCATATACCCGGCTTTCCTGTCCCTTGGCTTTCGCCAGGGAGAAAAGTGCCTTGGTATACCGGGAAGAAATAGTTCCTATATCCATACTTACGATTTACTAAACGATACCTCATCCAGCAGCCGGTCGATCACCTGTTGTTGTTCCTTATCCCGGCCGATTTTCTCTTTCATTACTTTCTCTGCGATAGCGATAGACAGATCCGCTATCTCCGAGCGAACCTCGCGAATAGCTTTCTCTTTTTCTTCGCGGATACGCCGGGTAGCCTCCTCTATCTGCAAATGTGCCTCGGAAGCGGCCTTTTGCCGTGCCTCCTCGATGATTCGCTCTTTTTCGGCAAAGGCTTCCTTCATGATGTCGTTTTGCTTTTCCTTGGCCTCGGCTAGTATCTTCTCGCCTTCGGCTTGGATATGGGCAAGTTGCTCGTTCGCTTGACGTGCCGTTTCCAAAGAGCTGTCAATGTATGCCTTTCGTTGTTCTACCGCTTTTATGATAACGGGAAAACCGTATTTAGAGAGAACGACAAGCACGATACCGAACGATACGACCATCCAGAAAAGGAGTCCTGAATCCGGTGTTAATAATGACATAGTCTGTTATTTTATTGGAACAATCCCAAGAAACATACGACGATGGCGAATAGGGCGACGCCTTCTACCAATGCGCTCATTATCAACATAGAGGTACGAATGTCACCCGCTGCCGATGGCTGACGGCCGATGGCTTCTACCGCTCCTTTTCCGATTAAACCGATACCAATACCTGCGCCGATAGCCGCTAATCCGGCTCCTACGGTCGCTCCCATTTTTGCTATGCCCATTCCGGCAGCTGCTTGTAATAAAATAGTAGATAACATGATGATTTGTTTTTGTGAATAACCTAATAATTTGATTTATTTAATCTTTAACCTTTGCCATCCCGATGTAATTAGCGGAAAGTAGCGTGAATATGTAAGCCTGCAAGCAAGCGACAAACAGCTCCAAGCAGTTCATGAACACGCAGAACAAGACAGAAATAAACGTCATTCCCAGATTGACGATCACGCCCATCGATACGGTGATGAATATCAAGCAGGTCAACGCTAGGATGATCGTGTGACCGGCCATTATATTCGCGAACAAACGGATCATCAAGGCGAACGGTTTGGTGAATACTCCGAAGAACTCGACGAAAGGCATGATGGGCAACGGTACTTTTAAGAAAATAGGTACCTTGGGCCAAAAAATTTCCTTCCAGTAATCCTTGGTCGCGAAAACGTTTATGGCGAAGAACGTACATAGTGCCAAGACGAACGTAATCGTGATATTGCCCGTGACATTAGCTCCCCCGGGAAATACCGGTATGATCCCGATCAAATTGTTGATCAAGATGAAGAAAAACACGGTCAACAGATAGGACGAAAAGGGCTTGTAGTGTTCTTTACCGATCGAGTTCCTGATCACGTCGTTCTCTATGTAAGTTACCATCACTTCTATGACTCCTGTAAAACCGTTCGGTACCTCGTTCGGGTGTTTCTTATACCAATTGGCGGTACGAAGGATTATGAATAGGAGGAGGCCGCAACTAAGGAGCAAGCCGCAAACGTTTTTCGTGAGCGAAAGGTCTAAGGGACGTTCCTCTTCCCCCCGGCTGTTTTTCTTTACGACTTTCCCGGCGTGATCGCCTTCCTGCGAGATATAGAAGTCGTGATAAGTCTGTCCGTGATGTAAACGGTCCGACAAGAACACCTCCCATCCGTTCTCCTCGCTTTTCACCACGATCGGTAGCGATATGGCGATCTCTTTGCCGTTCCATTCCGTGATGTGCCAAGTGTAAGCGTCTTGGATATGTGAGAATACGATATCCTGGACATTTATCTTCCCCGATTCAGCTTTTGCCATGGGAAGAAAACAAAGCCACATCAAGAGGATCCATCCTGCCAGCCTATTATTTTTGAGATTGTTCTTCATATTCTATCTTCTCTCTTTTCATTCTTTTCTTCTCAAATAAATATATGGTATAGGTCTCCATTCCTAGGTAAATGAAATAGAAGAGCATCATCGTGAAACCGAAAGCTTTCAAACGCTCATTTATCAACTGGGCATACAACCACAGAAAGGCGATGGCAAGGGTAAACTTACAAAAGCGTACGACCATGAAAGTCGTAACCGTCACGTCGCCGTTTTTTCTTTTTACCCGGTCGAGGATAAATGTCATAGTCATAGACATTATCCAATAGAAAATAGGGATGGATGGATACCACGTGAAATAATGTTCCGGCCAGATCGTGTACAACAAACCGCCTAGCGCGATACCGATGGTCGCGTTGATGAATGTGATCCATCCCATCAGCCTCATTCTTAACTTGCCATTCATTGTCTATAATTTTTATTCGACACAAATGGATAATACGTCGTCTTTCACTTCGACGAATCCGCTTCGTATCGTTTGTTCCTGTTTTGTCCCGTTGGCCTGAAACTTGATTGTTCCCTCGTCCAACGCCGCTATTAAGGGGGCGTGATGGGGGAGGATATCGAAGCCCCCTCCAACTCCGGGGAGTGAGACGTTTTCTGCCTCTCCTTCGAAAAGAATGCCGTCCGGTGATACAATTTCCAGTTTCATATCGATTAATTTGCTTGTTCTTTCAGTTGCTTGGCCTTCTCCAAGACATCCTCGATGGTTCCTACGTTTAAGAATGCCTGTTCGGGTATGTCATCCGTTTCCCCGTCCATGATCATCTTGAATCCCCGGATCGTATCCTCGATAGAGACCATGACACCGGGAACGCCGGTGAATTGCTCGGCTACGGAGAAAGGCTGGGATAAGAAACGTTGTACCCGGCGGGCCCGGTTAACCGTTAGCCTGTCCTCGTCGGAAAGTTCTTCCATACCGAGGATGGATATGATATCTTGAAGTTCCTTGTTCCGTTGCAGGATTTGTTTTACCCGTTGCGCTGTGTCGTAATGCTCCTTGCCTACGATCAGCGGATCAAGGATGCGGGATGTAGATTCCAGCGGGTCTACGGCCGGATAGATACCGAGTTCCGTGATCTTGCGGCTGAGGACGGTTGTTGCGTCCAAGTGCGTAAAGGTAGTCGCCGGAGCCGGGTCCGTCAAGTCATCGGCAGGAACATACACCGCCTGTACGGAGGTGATGGAGCCCTTCTTGGTTGAAGTGATACGTTCTTGCATGGCACCCATCTCCGTGGCCAATGTCGGTTGATAGCCTACGGCGGAAGGCATACGCCCCAATAAGGCGGAAACCTCGGAACCGGCTTGGGTGAAACGGAAGATATTGTCGATGAAGAACAAGATATCTTTTCTTTCTCCCTCAGAGGCTTTGTCACGGAAGGATTCGGCGATCGTCAAACCGGATAAGGCCACGGACGAGCGGGCGCCCGGCGGTTCGTTCATCTGCCCGAATACCAAGGTAGCTTGCGACTTAGCCAATTCATCGTAATCGATCTTCGACAAGTCCCAGTTGCCTGCCTCCATACTCTTCTTAAACTCCTCGCCGTATCGGATGACACCGGATTGGATCATTTCACGCAATAGGTCATTTCCTTCACGTGTACGTTCACCCACACCGGCGAAGACGGAGAATCCGTTGTTTTTCTTTGCGATGTTGTTGATCAGTTCCATGATCAATACCGTTTTGCCCACTCCGGCTCCTCCGAAAAGTCCGATCTTACCTCCTTTGGCGTAAGGTTCCAATAAATCGATTACTTTAATACCCGTGTACAAGACCTCTTGGGTCGTTGTCAGATCCTCGAATTTAGGAGGCTCACGATGGATGGGAAGAGCCCCGTCTTTAGTAAGCTGGGCCATGCCGTCGATAGGGTCGCCGGTAACATTCATTAAACGTCCTTTGACTTGGTCGCCGGTCGGCATGGTGATGGGCATTCCGTATGACACGGCCTCCATGCCTCGTCTCAATCCGTCGGTCGTATCCATCGCTACGGTACGGACGGTGTTTTCCCCGATGTGTTGCTGAACTTCGACGATCAAGATCTTTCCGTTCGGGCGGGAAATCTCCATGGCGTCGTGGATACGGGGGAGGGTTACTGTTTCTTCTGTCCCATAATCAAAGTGGATATCCACTACCGGGCCGATAACCTGTGAGATATAGCCTTTTATTTCTCCCATAAAGCCTATTTATTATTTATCTTAACCTATTAAAATGTCGTTGCAATATTACGTTATATGGCGTTTCGATCCTTGAAAATAGAACTTTTTGTGTCTTTTTGAGATTAGTTAAACTTTAAACTATTTAGCTGTAGTCCCGAAATAGACCAATTTGTTTCTTATTTGGACGAATCAGAACGCTATAGTCTAATTTCTAAGGCATAGATAGATAAGGAGATACGAATTTGCTGCCTTTTTGATAGTAAAGGTGATAGTTCTGTTTTATTTTGTTAATCCATAATAGGGGTGTTTTTAATGGTATCGGATAGTTATTTGTGGTTCTGTTGAGCAAGTGGTGATATTTATGTAATTTTGTACGTCAACAATACTAAATAAACATGAAACGAATTATTGAGATATGCGCGAACTCCGCTCAAAGCTGTGTGGAGGCGGAGGCGGGAGGCGCTACCCGTGTAGAGCTTTGCGCCGGGATACCCGAAGGGGGAACTACACCTAGTTATGGAGAGATCAAGACGGCGAAGGCTCTGACTTCCAAGATCGATATCAATGTGATTATCCGTCCGAGAGGCGGTGATTTCTTGTATACGGAAGCCGAGGTGCAATCCATGTTATTGGATATAGAACTGTGCAAAGAGTTAAAAGTGCATGGCGTCGTTTTCGGCTGTCTTACAAAAGACGGGGATATCGATGTACCCTTGATGCGGCGCTTGATCGAGGCGGCAAAACCTTTATCCGTAACTTGCCATCGTGCTTTCGATGTTTGCCGGGATCCATTCACTGCGTTAGAGCAGCTAATTGAGTTAGGATGCGATCGTATCTTGACCTCCGGCCAGCAATCGGATGCCGTGAAAGGAATCCCCTTGATCGCCGAGCTGGTGAAACGTGCGGACGGACGGATCATCATCATGCCGGGATGTGGCGTACGTGAGAATAATATCGGGAAAATAGAGGCGGAGACCGGTGCGAAAGAGTTTCATACGTCCGCCCGAAGTATCGTATATAGTAAAATGGAATACCGCAATGAGAATGTCCCGATGGGAAGCAGTATCGTCTCCTCCGAATTCGAGACGGTGCAAACGGATCGGGAGAAGGTAAAGGCATATATTTAAGTGCCGGTATAGGCGTGAGCCTGCGCCTATACCGACGTGGGCTCACGCCTATACTGGCGTAGCCTCATGCCTATACCGGTGTGGGGCGATGCCTATATTCGCATGCGGGTGAAATGTTTTTTATGTGAAAAAGAATGCTTATCTTCGCACCTCCATTGGATAAAAGATGCTAAATGTAACAGTGAATAATCGTTTTGGGCTTCACCAGCGTATCATGCTTATGATTATGTTGGTGCTGTTGCAGTTTTATTCCATTGGAAGCGATTTCTTTCCGGAGGATATTATCACGACCTCGATGGAAATGGTCGATCAAGAGGCGCCCGATGTATTGTTGGATTTTGACGATAACGCCTCCTTGCGAACGGTACGTCAAGAGCAAGTGCAAATCCGTGCCTTGGAGATCGATTTGATATGGGACTTGTTTACGATTCTGGATTTACATGAATTAATTCATTCCTTGGAACTACGGCAATGCGCCAAGCTTCCTTTATTTTATAACCTACACAAAGCACAGAATTTCGTTTGGTTCTGTTCCTATCTGATTTAGTAGAACTTACCTGTTTCTTATTGTCGCACATGGGGTGATTCACCTATGTGCTTTTCGTCGTATTCAAATAATTATAAATCTATAAGTTTTATGAGGATAAAATTGTTTTCTAACTATTTACCCTTACTATGCTTAACGGCTTGTGTATGGGTATCTTGTAGCCAAAACCGGGAGAAAAAGTCCGGGAAGAAAGATCATACGCCGGTGATGCGGTTAACCACGACCACGATCGAGGTGCCGCAGTCGTATGTAGCGGATGTACAAGCCGTACAGTTCGTGGAGGTGAAACCTAAAGTGGAAGGGTTCGTGGAGGCCGTCCTTGTGGACGAGGGCGAGCATGTGAAGAAAGGACAGGTGCTTTTCAAGCTTTCCTCGGCGGAATTGTACGAGGAGGTGAAAGAGGCGCAAGCCAATCACAAACAGGCCCAAGCCGAGTTGAAGATGGCGGAGGTAGAGGTAGACCGCATCAAGCGTTTGGTGGAGAAAGATATCATCTCGCCGATCCGTCTAGAGCAGGCGATGGCCGAGGCGGACGTGGCACGCTTGCAGGTGCAACAGTCCAAATCCCGTTTGCAACGTGCGGAGACTAATTTCTCGTACACGACGATCACGGCTCCTTTCGAGGGATACGTGGACCGCATCCCCTTTAAGGTGGGAAGTTTGGTTACGCCGAGCAGCTTATTGACCTCCTTGACGGATGTATCGGATATGTTCGCCTATTTCAAGATCAACGAGAAGGAGTATCTGGAATATAAACGGACGCAGTTGAGCGGTATCGACCAGCCGGAGTATAATAATCTGGAACTGATCCTTTCCGACCAATCCACCTATCGGTATAAAGGGAAGGTAGAGACCGTGGAGGGCGACTTTGAGCGGGGTACCGGATCGATCGCTTTCCGTGCCCGTTTCGCGAACCCGGAACGTTTGCTGCGACATGGCGTATCCGGTAAGATCCGGATGCTGACCAAGATGGAGAACGTCGTCTTGGTTCCTCAGCAATCCACTTTCGAGATACAGGATTTTACCTATGTATATACGGTAGCGGAAGATGGAAAGGTGAGCGTACGCAGCTTCGAGCCGTTGGCCCGCCACGGTTCTTATTACGTTACACAGGATTTGCCGGACCAGACCGTCATCGTCTACGAAGGTGTCCAGATGATCACGGACGGCATGACTATCAATCCCGATATGGTAGATGGAGCCACGATCCGTCGCCAATTGGAATCGTCTAACGAAATCGAGAATAATAAGTAAGCCCTATGTTTGAAATATTTATCAGACGCCCTATCTTATCGGGCGTGATCTCGGTGGTAATTGTCTTCTTGGGATTACTGGCGATCAACTCCTTGCCGATCACCCAATTCCCGGATATCGTGCCCCCATCCGTTACCGTTACCGCCCGCTATACCGGAGCGAACGCCGATGTGATGGCGAAAACGGTGGCGACCCCACTGGAGCGTGCCATCAATGGCGTGCCCGGAATGACCTATATGACCTCTGTTTGTACGAACGACGGTATGTCCTTGACCACGATCTATTTCAAGGTCGGTACCGACCCGGACGTAGCTTCCGTGAACGTGCAGAACCGTGTGACCACCGTGCTGGATGAGCTTCCGGAAGAGGTGATCCGTGCCGGCGTGATCACGGAGAAGGAGGTGAACAGTATGTTGATGTACCTGAACATCATGAGCTCAGATAGTACCCATACGGAGAAATTCGTATATAATTTTGCCGATATCAATATCTTGCGTGAGTTGAAGCGCATCGACGGCGTGGGATTCGTGGAGATCATGGGTAGCCGCGACTATGCGATGCGTGTATGGCTGAACCCGAACCGATTGGCAGCTTATAATATGTCGCCGCAAGAGGTTACGGAGGCGATCCGCTCGCAGAATATCGAGGCGGCGCCGGGTAAAACGGGTATCAGCTCCGACAAGATCCCGCAGCAATTGCAATACGTCTTGCAATATAGCGGTAAGTTCAGCACGCCGGAGGAATATGGCGAGATCGTCTTGAAAGCCCTGCCGGACGGTTCCGTGCTTCGCTTGAAAGACGTGGCTACGATCGAGTTTGATTCCGAGGATTATAATATGATCTCCATGACGGACGGAAAGCCCTCGGCCTCTATCATGATCAAGCAGCGTCCGGGTTCGAACGCCCGTGAGGTGATCCAGCAGATCAAGGCGAAGATGGAGGAATTGAAGGAAACGACGTTTGCCCCGGGTATGGAATATAATATCTCGTACGACGTATCCCGTTTCTTGGACGCTTCCATATCGGTCGTGCTCAAGACCTTGCTGGAGGCGTTTATCTTGGTATTTATCGTGGTGTATCTTTTCTTGCAGGATTTCCGGTCTACGTTGATACCCGCTATCGCCGTTCCGGTATCGTTGATCGGTACGTTCTTCTTTATGCAGATGCTGGGTTTCTCGATCAATATGCTGACTTTGTTTGCCTTGGTGCTCGCTATCGGTATCGTGGTGGATAACGCGATCGTGGTGGTAGAGGCGGTCCACGTGAAGATGCACAACGAGAAGCTGCCCCCGTTGAAGGCGACGAAAAAAGCGATCGGTGAGATCGGAGGGGCGATTATCGCTATTACGCTGGTGATGTCCGCCGTGTTTATCCCGGTCGGTTTCATGGATGGTACGGTGGGTATCTTCTATCGCCAGTTCTCGTTGACGCTTGCCGTGGCGATCGTGATCTCCGGCGTGAACGCCTTGACGTTGTCTCCGGCTCTTTGCGCCTTGTTACTGAAGCCGGTATCCCACTCGAAGAAGCAAAAGAAAAATCTGCTGGCTCGTTTCTTTGATGGGTTCAATAGCCGTTATGATTTCTTGGAGCGTCGTTACCGCTTGAATTTAAGATGGTTCTTGAACCGTCGGATGCTGACGTATGCGACCTTGATCCTTTTCTGTCTGGCCACGTGGGGCATGACGTTCGTGTTGCCTTCCGGCTTTATCCCGAATGAGGACCAAGGTATGATCTATGTGAACGTAGACGCACCTCCCGGAGCTACCTTGGAGCGTTCGGAAGCTGCCTTGAACAAGGTGCAAGCGGCTTTGTTGCCGTTGGAAGAGGTGGAGACGATCTCTACCTTGGCCGGCTATAGCTTGATGACCGAGACGGAGGGTGCCAGCTTCGGTATGGGTATGATTAACCTGACCCCTTGGGATCAACGGGAGCAGACGGCGGCGGAGTTGATGAGTGTGTACGCCGATCGTGTCGCCCATATCAAGGATGCGGACATCCAGTTCTTCCTGCCGCCTACGGTTCCGGGATTCGGTAACGCGAGCGGCTTCGAGCTTCGTCTGCAAGATAAGACTGCCGGTACGTTCGCCGAGCTGGATGAGGTCGCCAAGAACTTCGTGGCGAAGCTGAACGCTGATCCTCGCCTGACCGGTGTCACTTCCGGCTTCAACCCGAATTTCCCGCAATATCTGCTCCGGGTGGATTTGGCGAAGGCGGCTAAGTTGGGCATCAACGTGAACGAGTCCATGGAAACCTTGCAATCCTATGTAGGTAGCTTCTACTCCTCCAACTTCGTCCGTTTCGGCCAGATGTACAAGGTCATGTTGCAAGCGGCGCCGGAGTATCGTATGAATCCGGAGGATTTGTTCAGCCTGTATGCTAAGAATAAGGAGGGGAATATGGTGCCTTACTCCAACTTCATGACGATGGAGCGTGTGTATGGCCCGAGCCAGATTACCCGTTACAACCTGTTTACCTCGGCCATGATTACCGGCGAGGCCGCCCCGGGTGTCAGCTCGGGTGAGGCTTTGGCTGCTGTCGAGGAGATCGCTTCCGAGGTATTGCCCCGTGGTTATGATACCGAATGGTCCGGCGTGGCGAAGGAGGAGAAAGAGTCCGGCGGGCAAACGTTGGTGATCTTCGCTATTTGCTTAACGTTCGTCTATCTGTTGCTTGCCGCCCAATACGAGAGTTTATTGCTTCCGCTTCCGGTCATCCTGTCGCTTCCGGCGGGTGTGTTCGGCTCGTTCTTCTTGCTGTACGTGGTAGGTCTGGAGAATAACATCTATGCGCAGGTGGCGTTGGTGATGTTGATCGGTTTGCTGGGAAAGAACGCGATCTTGATTATCGAGGTGGCGAACCAGTGCCGTAAGGACGGTGTCAGCGTGATGGGGGCCGCTATTCAAGGGGCTACCAGTCGTTTGCGCCCGATCTTGATGACCTCCTTCGCTTTTATCAGTGGCTTGATCCCGTTGACGATCGCCTCGGGAGCCGGTGCCTTGGGTAACCGTTCGATCGGTACGGCGGCGGCCGGAGGTATGTTGATCGGTACGTTTGTCGGTATCTTCTTGATCCCGGGGCTTTACGTGATCTTCGAGTCGCTGGCTACTTATTTTAAAAAGAGAAAAGAGAAAGAGCAAATTAAAGAAGACGAGTATGTGTATTAGTAAGATGAGATATATTATAATGATAGGCTGTGCCTTGGCTCTGATCGCTTTGGCTGGTTGTAAGACTCCCGAGCTATCGATGGACGAGCGGATCTCGTTTCCGGAATCCGGCGAGATGGGAATGAACGACACTACGTTCGTGAAACCGCTGTCGTGGGATGTCTTTTTCCAAGATACCTTATTGCGAGGCTATGTGGATGTGGCTTTACGCAATAATCATTCCTTCCGGCAGAGCATGGAGCGCATCGCCATGAGCCGCGCGGCCTTGCAGCGGGCGAAAGGGCTTTTGCTGCCGGACGTGAATTTGAACATCGGAGCCTCCGTGAACCGTTTCGGTGAATATACGATGGATGGTGTGGGGAATAGCGAGACGAACGTGCCTTCCTTGCCGAAGGATAAGCATATACCGGACCCTTACCGGGATTTCGGCTTGAGCTTGAGCTTTCAATGGGAAGCGGATATCTGGGGCAAACTGACCCGGAAGAAGCAGGCCGCTGCCGCTCGCTGGATGGCTTCCGTGGAGGCTACCCGTTTTGCCCAGTCGATGTTGATCTCCGATTTGGCGATTCAATATTATGAGTTGATCGGCTTGGACCGGCGTAAGGAGGTGTTGCGGAACGCGCTGGCCAGTGCCCGTCGTTCCCATGAGCTGACCCGCCAGTTGAAGAAGGAAGGGGCGGAGACGCAGTTGGCGGTCGATCAGTTTTATGCCCGTGTGCTGTCGATCGAGAGTAAATTGCTGGAAAACGATCAGTTGATCGGTGAGAAGGAGCGGGCGATCGCCTGCCTGTTGGGTGTTTTCCCCTTCGAGATTCGCCGGATGGGATTCGATGAGTTGCGTAAGTTGCCGATTCCCTTGTCGGAAGGGATTCCAGCGAACCTCTTGACATTGCGTCCGGATGTACGCTCCGCCGAGATGGGGCTGATCGCCTCCAAGGCGGATGTGATAGCGGCGAAGGCGGCTTTTTATCCCTCGTTGGTGCTTGGCGCCAGTGGTGGTTTCAATGCGTTTGATGTGGGTAAGTGGTTTCATTCGCCGGCCTCTTTGGTGTACGACTTGGCGGCGGGTATCACGGCTCCTATCTTCCGCCGCAATGAGATCCGTTCGATGTGGAACGAGGCGAAGGCTTCCCAGCGTATCGCTTTATCCCAATACCACGAGACCGCTTTGAACGCTTACACCGAGGTGCTCGATCTCTATTGCGCCAGCCAGACCCAAACGGAGCGTATCCGCTTGAAAGAGAAAGAATCCCTTGCCCACCAACGTTCCGTGGTGAATGCCGGCGAGATGTTCCAATTAAGCTATACCGGTTTCTTGGAGGTTCTTTCCGCCGAGGAGCGTTATCTGGATAGCGAGCTGGAGCATATCGATATCGTCACCGATTTATGCCGGAAGAAGATATTGCTATACCGGGCGTTGGGAGGCGGTTGTTGATTTTTATCGTGACGCTATTGTTATTGTACTGCAACCCGCATTGCAGTGTTACTGCACGTGGGTTGCAGTAGCGCTGCACGTGCGTCGCGGTAATACTGCAAAACGGGGTGCAGTGAGTACTTGATATCGTATGCCTTCGGCTTCGTTGCGATAAATCTAAGGAAGATGTGTTCTTTTCTGAAAAGAAGTGCTTATCTTTGAAGCTTATTGTTATCTTATAGTCTAGGCCATTATGAAATATCTGACTCTACTCGTGTTTTTAGGAATCTCGTTGTTGTGCGAAGCCCAGCAAGATTCGATCGTCCCTTTTGAGAAAGCTTATAAGCGTACCTATAATATTCGGAAAGTATCGGGAGTGAAACCTACGATCGACGGTAAGCTGGATGAGGACTTTTGGACGAAGCAAGGCGAATGGTCGGATCGTTTCGTACAGATCATCCCCTATGAACGTGCGATCACGGAATCTCCAACCCGAGTGAAACTTTTCTATGATGATAAATATATCTATATAGGCGTGTATTGCAAGGACGCCGTGCCGGATAAGATGAACCGTTTTATCGGGAACCGGGATGATAATAGTCTGGGCGATTTGATCAGCGTCGCTTTCGACACCTACCATGATTATCGGGCGGCGCCGGAATTCAATATCAATCTGGGAGGGAATAAGACCGATTTAATCGTTACCGACAAGTTGGATGTCAATAAGAGCTGGAACGCCGTTTGGGAGGGCCGGACGCATATTGATCGGGCGGATTCCAGTTGGACCGCCGAGTTGCGTATCCCGTTCAGCCAGTTGCGTTATAACCAGCAATCGGAGGATGGCGTTTGGGGCTTGCACGTACGCCGTATCATACGTAGGAATAACGAGGTGCAAAATTGGAGCATGATCCCCTTGAAGAATAACGGACATGTCTTTTCGTTCGGTAACATGAGCGGCATGGACTCTGTTCCCAAGCCTCGCGGCATCGAGTTCTTGCCGTATGTAATGGGTAAATACAGGCAGGAACCCCGGATAGATGGCAGCCCTTATCAAAAAGGACATAGCTGGGGAGGAAACGTGGGCTTGGACGCTAAGTTCGCTCTCTCGGATTATACGTTGGATATGACGATCAATCCGGATTACGGACAAGTGGAGTTGGATCCCTCCGTAATGAACCTTACGGCTTACGAGACGTTTTACGATGAGAAACGCCCCTTCTTCTTGGAAGGAAAACATATCTTGGATTTCGCGAACGGTAGCGATATGATGTTTTATACCCGTAGGATCGGCGCCTCTCCCTCTTATACGCCACGGGGTATAGACAACGTAGGCAGTTATGCCGAGACGAAAGAGAATGTGCCGATTATTGGTGCTTTGAAACTGACGGGTACGAATAAACGGGGCTTGACGATCGGAGTGATCGAGAGTGTAACGGCACGTTCCTCCTCCAAGGTTACCCGTAATGGGGTGGAGGATGTGGAAGTCGTGGAGCCTTTGACAAACTATACCGTGGCCCGTGTGCAAAAGAACTGGAAGGGGAATACCTTGCTGGGCGGTATGGTGACTTCGGTAAACCGTGCCTTGGATCAGCCTTATCTGGAAGATTTTATGGTGCGTAACGCTTTCACGGCGGGTATTGATTTTACCCAGTATTTCAAGAATCGCCTTTATTATATAGATGTAAAGGGAATGTTGAGTTCTTTGCATGGTAGCGCCGGAGCGATCACGGCCTTGCAGAATAGCGTGGCGCATTATTATCAAAGGGCTTCCTCCGCCGATTATCTGGGGGTGGATCCTACCCGTCGCTCCCTGACCGGAACGGGGGGTTATGTGAAAGTGGGACGGAAAGGAAATGCCAAATGGAACTTCTCGGAAACCTTTACTTGGTCGTCACCCGGTTTCGACTTGAATGATATGGGATATATGAAGGAGACAGATTATCTGATGAATGAGACGGAGATCATGTATCGGCAGACCGATATCTGGAAAATATTCCGGTACAACGCCTTTACCCTGTCCCAAAAGAATATGTGGAATTACGGCGGTACTCCTTTTAGCAACAACGCTTCCTTGCGTTGGCAAAGTATGACGATGAACCGGTATGAATGGGATGTCAAGGAAACCTTCGCTTGGAATTGGCTGGATAGCCGCTTGCTGCGAGGGGGACCGGATGTTCGCTTCGGTTCTTATTTCTTAACTTCCGCTAAGTTCAATACCGATAAGGCGAAACGAATGATGTTCATGCTCAAATACGAGGGCGATCATAATTTCGAGGGAAATCGCTTCAATACGATCTCGCCGAGCTTGACATTCCGCTTGGGAAACCATGTCTATTTGTCCGGGCAACTGGATTATGCGTGGAATACGGATGAGATGCAATATGTGGCTACGACGAGTCCGCTTAGCTCGAGTAGCTTGACCCCTTATTATTATGTCATGGGCCACATGGATCAGAAGACCTATGGCCTCACGCTGAAATTACAAGTGAACGTGACCCCCGATATTTCCATTCAATTCTATGGCGCCCCGTTCACCTCCATTGCTAAATACGATGATTTTAAATTAGCGGCGGATACGAAGTCGCATACCTTTGAGAACCGTTTCCAACGTATTGATCCGGATCATTTGACTTATGCGGATGGAGTCTATACCATCGGGGAGGGAGCTGGGCAGATGCCTTTCAGGAACCCGGATTTTAGGTTTAACGAGTTTCGTTCCAACTTGGTAGCCCGCTGGGAATACTTGCCCGGTTCCACGCTTTATTTCGTATGGGAACACCGGATGTCCAACCGGGACAACTGGTATTCCTCCGGCTGGGGAAGTAATCTGGATCGTATGTGGGGACTCCCCGCTACAAATACGTTCATGATCAAAATGAATTATTGGTTCAACTTGTAAATATGAGTGAGATTCATTAGTTTTGTATATTGATAAAGATATAATAAGATATGGAAGAGAAGAAAAGATTGACTCGTTCGAATAATAAGATGATAGGTGGCGTTTGTGCTGGTCTTGCGGAATACTTGGATATCGATCCGACGATCGTACGGATCGTGTGGGTATTGATGGTTTTCTTCGCTGGATTCGGCGGACTGTTATACGTTATCTTGTGGTTGGTAATGCCTAAACAACAGATCGGGTAAAGGATGAATTTTGAAATATCGTCTTCGTTCAGTCCCACGGGTGACCAACCCGAGGCGATTGCGGCGTTGTCGGAAGGGATCAAGAGTGGTGTCCCTTTCCAAACTCTTTTGGGTGTTACCGGTTCCGGTAAGACGTTTACGATCGCTAACGTGATAAAGGAAGTTCAGAGACCAACCTTGATACTCAGTCATAATAAGACGCTTGCCGCTCAGTTGTACAGTGAGTTTAAAGCGTTTTTCCCCAATAATGCGGTAGAGTACTTTGTCTCTTATTATGATTATTACCAACCGGAGGCCTATCTACCTTCTACCGATACCTATATAGAGAAAGACTTGGCGATCAATGAGGAGATCGATAAGCTGCGTTTGAGGGCTACGGCTTCCTTATTGTCGGGTCGTAAGGATGTGATCGTGGTCTCATCCGTATCCTGCTTGTATGGTATGGCGGATCCTACGGCTTTCGCCGAGAAAGTGACGCATCTGGAACGGGGTATGCGTATCGACCGGGATAAGTTGTTGCGCCGGTTTGTAGACGCCCTGTACGTGAATAATAAGCTGGAGTTCAAAAGCGGCTGTTTCCGTGTGAATGGCGATACGGTGGATATCTTCCCAGCGATCGAGACTTTCGACGGTATGGCGTATCGTATCGAGTTCTGGGATGATGAGATAGACCGTATCTCCTCTTTCAATCCGTTGACAGGCGAGGAGTATGATGAGCAGGATGAGTTGAATATTTATCCTACTAATTTATTCGTGACCACCCAAGAGCGTATTAATATGGCGATTGGCCAGATCGATGTGGATTTGGGTACGCAGGTGAATCTCTTGAAGGAGATCGGTAAGCCCTTTGAGGCGAAACGCCTGTATGAACGTGTCACTTTTGATCTGGAAATGATCCGGGAGCTAGGGCATTGCTCGGGTATCGAGAACTATTCCCGCTATTTCGACGGACGTGCGGCGGGAGATCGTCCTTTCTGCTTGTTGGACTATTTCCCGAAAGACTTCATGCTTGTCGTAGACGAGAGCCATGTGACGATCCCGCAGATTCGTGCGATGTATGGCGGGGATTATGCCCGGAAGAAAAACTTGGTGGAGTATGGTTTCCGTTTGCCCTCGGCGATGGATAACCGTCCGCTTACCTTCGATGAGTTCGAGTCGTTGACGCCTCTAGGCATTTATGTGAGCGCTACTCCCGCCGATTACGAGCTGATAAAGAGCGAGGGAGTGGTGGTGGAGCAGGTGATACGTCCGACAGGCCTGCTGGACCCGATTATCGATGTCCGCCCTTCATTAAACCAAATCGATGACTTGATGGAGGAGATCACGCAACGCTCGGCGAAAAACGAGCGGGTCTTGGTGACTACCTTGACCAAGCGTATGGCGGAGGAACTGACTACTTATATGACCCGCATGGGGGTACGATGTAACTATATACATAGCGATGTAGATACCTTGGAGCGGGTACAGATTATGGACGACCTGCGGAATGGCCTGTTTGATGTGCTGATCGGTGTCAACCTGCTACGTGAGGGGCTGGACTTACCGGAAGTCTCGTTGGTCGCTATCTTGGATGCGGATAAGGAAGGCTTTTTGCGTTCCCACCGATCCTTGACGCAGACAGCCGGACGTGCCGCCCGAAACGTGAACGGAAAGGTTATCTTCTATGCCGATAAGATCACGGCGAGTATGCGACAGACCATGGACGAGACCAATCGCCGGCGGGAGAAACAGATGGCTTATAACGAGGCGCATGGCATTACTCCGAAGCAAGTCATGAAAAACAGTGTATCCATGCTTGCCGAGAAACAACAAACGGCGGAGCCTTACGCTTATATAGAGCCGGAACCAAGCTTGGTAGCGGACCCGGTCGTGCAATACATGAACCGTACGCAGCTTGAGAAGGCGATCGAGCGGACTCGCAAACAGATGACAGAGGCGGCGAAGAAACTGGATTTCATCGAGGCTGCCCAATTCCGTGACGAGCTGGTGAAATTGGAGGATTTACTGAAAACGAAAAAGGATTAGCTTATGAGAAGGGGAATGCTACTGCTCGGTTTTTGGATGTGTGTATGTATGGTGTTTTTAGTGAACGCCCAAGAGCATACATCCCGTAAATTGTATTGTACGGATGAGGATCGTGCTATTTTCGATCGGTATTGTACTCAGATGGAGCCTAAGAAGTCGTTACCCCTAGACGAGCTAATGATCCATACCGCCCTTTTCTTCCGGGGGACTCCTTATGTCGCCTCTACCTTGGAAAAGGAGCCGGAGGGCTTGGTGGTCAATCTGCGGGAATTGGATTGCACCACATTCGCGGAGACCGTATTGGCTTTATCTCGTACCCTGCGAGAGGAAAAAACTACCTTTGAGAACTTCTGTGAGAATCTACAACGGCTCCGGTACAGAGAGGGTACGATAGGGGATTACACGGATCGTTTGCATTATATGACGGACTGGTTCTATGAGAATGAGCGAAAAGGAATCGTGAAAGATATGGGGAGGGAAATCGGTGGTGCCTCCCTACCTTTGGATTTATCTTTTATCTCTACGCATCCGGATAGCTATAAGCAACTGAAGAACCATCCGGAAAGAGTTCGAAGGATGGCCGATAAGGAAAAGGAGATAAACCTACGTCCTTATTATTATGTGCCTAAACAAGAGATCGACAAATGTTCGTTCGGAATCAAGAATGGCGATATCCTCTGTTTTGTTACTTCTATCAAGGGGCTGGACGTGACGCATGTCGGGATCGCCTATTGGAAGGATGGACAACTGACATTTATCCATGCCTCTTCTTCCGCTAAAAAGGTAATCATCCAAGCATCCTCCTTACGAGATTACACCGAGGGGATAAAGAGCTGTAAAGGGGTATTGGTAGCCCGCCCGCTATCCATTCATTGAAATAACTCGAAGGCAAACTTGAATCCCATGCTTTGGTAATGCCAGCGATCGAATCCGGCGAATATCCCGATATTAAAGATATGGTTCCCTATCCCGTATCCGACTTCCGTATAGCTAGGCAAGACCGGTGTCCATAGCTGGCTCCAATAAAAGCGTTCGGAGAGGATATAGCGTGAGGCCGTTTGCATGAACTTTTTCGTGGAGTTGATGCGGAGAACCTTAAATAAGATAAAAGGGCTTTCATACATGAAATGTGCTTGTATATACTTATCGGAGGCATTGAACCACTCGCCTTTCAGTAGATTGAAGACTCCGCCAATCTGATCATCCCACGTATCGGGGAAATTCCTGCGGGTGAAATACCTAAAGTCTGCGAAATAGGTAGACTTCTGTTGTGTATAAAGACCGGCGCTGATATGATAGTTCAATCGTCTGCACAGGCCAAGCATAAGGCTTTGATGCACATCCGCCTCTATACGTCCGTAATCTCCCGAGCTTTTCCCGACTCCGGGGATACCTCTCGCTATTTCGATTGATATCGTGGGATAGTAAGAATAGACATACTCCTTCCGGTATCCGTCCATGCGATAATATTGGCGGGGGGTATAGGAGAAACCGAGCGTGGGCGTAAAGTCATTATAATTTTGGCTGAGTATTTCCTCTACATCATCCCCGGGATCGATCTCCACTCTCTTTTTAGAGGGGATACGCCGGTGGTAAGTGATACCCGTCGTTAATTGAAACCCATTGAATAACTCAATGGAGTTTTTTATTTCCGCATAGTAATGCTTGAAATACTCAAGGTTTAAATCATCGAAATTGAAGGTGGAATCCTTCAATTCCTCATTGATCTTTTGGGTGATCTCAGAAGAATAACTCTCATTACTGTTTCCTACTTCTACCGATAAAATTCCCCGTTTCTGCGGCGAGTATTCCCAATCGCCTCCGACCTTGAAAAATATCTGCTTGCGCTTGAATACGTAACCAATCTCCGGACGGAAACGAATTTGTTTGTCACGGGCGAATGTCTTGCTGATACGGAATCGCTGTTTGTAAGTGATGCCGTTACGGGCGGAATAACCCAATTGGAACGGATTTAGAAAGCCGGAATATTTAATACGGGTCGTTTTATAATCCATATTGACCGTATTCGTCAACTGCTCCGTTAGCTTAACGTACTTCTGGAGATCATCGGCCGTATCGATTTTACTTATATTCTGCTCTTGGGCTTTACTGTATAAGTGGGCTTCATCCGGACTCAAGGGATTGTCACGATGGATATTCCAATACGTGGAATCCCTGATAATAGGAACCGTATCGGACGAGAGTTTGTAATAGTTGGTCAGGTCCAAGGATTTCCATTTATGGCTTTCGTTGTCCTCCTCCACCCATTCCACTTCCTGATACTTAAAGGAAGAATGGTAGGTGGTTGCCACCGCATTCCCCAATACCCTGTATCGGAGGAATAGATCCGCCTTCTCGGGTAGGATGAACCGCCTGAAATCCCGTCCGTAGCTCATGACTAGGTTGAATTCGGCGAAAGAGTAACGACCGTTCATATCGATCTTGTCGATCGTCCATGACTGGTCGATGACATATAGATCCCCGCATACCAATTTTTGGCTCCATTGCTTCGGCAGGAAACGGATTTTGTAAATCGTCAAGCCGTTGATAGTCTCCAGCCCTTCCAAGTTGAATGTATAAAACTTAAAAGCGTTGCTAGCTATCGGCATGAAGATAGCATCATCGTAAGCGGTAGGGGAGTATACGTTCAAATTCAAGAAGGCCAAGGCCTCCTGTTGCTTTTTCCCGTTGGGTATGCTGTTTCCGTTGACCGCCTTTAGATCATGAAGATAGTTCTGCGGGGCGTTAAATTTAGATTGGCTGACCATTTCAAAAAGCATATCCTTATTTTTCCGGTCGATAGGAAAGATATGATGGGCGAGACGTATTAACATATTTTGTTTTAAAATTTCTGTACGTCCTTTGATATAAATCTCAGCCTCGTATTTCGATACCGTATTTTGGTATTGGGTTGCCTTTTCGATGACAAGGTGCATGATCGAGTCCGCCCGTTCTCTCGTTTCTCGATTCCCCTTGCCAAAAGACAGGATCTTATCACTATAAGTATCAGTGCTCTTTGCGAAAATACTTATAGTGATTAAAATCAAGGTAAGTATCGAATATAACTTTTTCAACGATTTTACATTCTTTCCAGACAAACATAATGAATAAATTTCAGTTTAGACGTGAAAGAAAGTAAAATGTTACAATATGGTGTAATTAATCGCTGTCTCTTATACACATCTGACGCTGCCGACGATATGCAGTGTGTAGAT
>ERZ1027099.323-NODE-323-length-27544-cov-9.771108_pt1 | contig 27544 bp, 18 predicted proteins | sample MGYA00519408_ERZ1027099 | MGnify/ENA primary metagenome ERZ1027099 (study PRJEB26926, sample SAMN06164646) | human gut metagenome | biome: ENVO:00009003; feature: ENVO:2100002; material: ENVO:00002003 | host: Homo sapiens | place: USA | collected 2012 ...
ACTGCATATCGTCGGCAGCGTCAGATGTGTATAAGAGACAGGATTATATTTGTCTTGTATTAAATTCACCTTTAGTCTAAATATATTATGAGCGATCAACCAATAGATTTTACGCAACGTAACATAGCCATCGACATCCTCCGGGCCGTCACGATGTGCGTGATGATCTTCGAAAGCGTACATCAAATTAAAAATTTAAACTTTAAAACATATCGCTATATGAAAAAGATTATCGGACTATTCTTGCTTATATGGGCTATAGGTTCGGCCCAAGTTTCCGCCCAATCAGAGACAAACCGTTTAGATAGTATCATGCCCGTACGAGGCTTGGCCATCGCCGCTCCATCCGCGCAGAAGTTGGATCTATTCTTGAAGTTCGTCCAAGAGGAACTGGCTCCCAGTCATTTCAACTTGTTGATTCTACGGGTAGACTGGAATTATGCCTATGAGTCCCATCCAGAACTGAGGGATCCGACCCCACTCACACGAGAGGATGTGAAAAAGATCGTAAAGGTTTGCCGGGATAACGGAATACGTATCGCTCCCCAGATCAATCTCTTGGGGCATCAATCATGGGCTGAGACTACCTACGCTTTATTACGTGAGTATCCGGAGTTCGACGAGACGCCACACGTGGATACCAAGAACTATACGGGTTGGCCCAACTCAGACGGGCTTTATTGTAAAAGTTACTGCCCGCTTCATCCGGAAGTACATAAAATCGTATTCGCTTTAGTAGACGAGTTGACGGATGTTTTCGAGACTCAATTATTCCATGCCGGGATGGACGAGGTCTTTTATATCGGACATGATAGTTGCGTCCGTTGCGGCGGACATGACAAGGCTGAGTTATATGCCGGTGAGGTCACTAAAATACAAAACCACTTAGCCTCACAAGGCAAACGATTGATGATATGGGGAGACCGCCTGATCGATGGCAAGACTACCGGGATCGGCGCTTGGGAAGCCAGCATGAACAATACCTACCGTGCGATCGACTTGATCCCGAAAGATGTTTTTATCTGCGACTGGCATTATGAGCGTGCCGAACAAACCGCTGTTTACTTTGCCATGAAAGGCTTCGACGTTGCTACATGCCCTTGGCGTAAACCTCAGATAGCGCTTCAACAGGTAGATGATATGATCCATTTCCGCCAGCATTCAAATCCGGAAATGTCTCGCCATTTCCAAGGAATTATCGAGACAGTCTGGTCCGGTGCAGACAGTTTCCTCGAGGCCTATTATAACCCGACTACCTATAAGCAAGAGGTCTCGGACGCTGTCACGGTCAAGAAACTAATCGAGAAATATAAGGCTTTGGAGAATCAGTGAATGTAATTTAGGTCATAATTCCAGTAATCCATCTACAAAAGTTTCTCTGGATTTCATCGATCTTTGCCGTTGCAATCGAAAAGGGATAAACAAACCAAGAAGTAGAACTTATTAAATTAGCAATTATGACACTAAACGAATTCTTGAAGTACGTAGAGACAGGAAAGCCTCTTAAAGGAGACGAGATCCATCAGTTTATGAACGAGATGAGCGATGAGGCCAGACGCATGACATTCGAGTTAAACGGCTCATATCACGATCCCGAGGAAATCCGTGAGCTGTTATCCCGCTTGTTTAATAAGCCGGTCGATCCGTCTTTTCGTGTATTCCCCCCGTTCTATACGGATTTTGGGAAGAATATCACGGTAGGTAAGAACGTTTTCATCAATGCTTGCTGTCATTTTCAAGATCATGGCGGGGTGACACTGGACGACGGTTGCCAGATCGGGCATAACGTGGTCTTTGCCACCCTCAACCACGGCTTCGCCCCCGAAGACCGGAGCACTACCTACCCTGCCCCGATCGTTCTGAAAAAGAATGTCTGGGTAGGCTCGAACGCAACGATCCTATCCGGCGTAACCATTGGCGAGAACGCTATAGTCGGAGCCGGCTCGGTAGTTACTAAAGATGTACCGGATAACGCCATCGTGGGAGGTGTTCCCGCCAAGGTCATAAAATACATCCAATAGCCCGTAACACCGATTACGACATCTGGGATTTCCGATATTCATTCGGGGTACACCCCACGGTCTTCTTGAATATGCGGCTGAAGTGCTGGGAGTATTGGAATCCTAGGTCGTAAGCGATTTGGCTGACGGTCTTGTTTGTCCCTAATATCCATTCTTTCGCTAAGGAAATAATCCGGTCTTGTATATTTTCTTGGGCAGTTTTCCCTGTTTCTTTCTTGATCAGATCACCGAAATAGTTTGGGGACAAACAAATCTTCTCGGCGAAATACCGTACAGTAGGTAGCCCTTCCTGTCTTAACAGATCGCTTTGCAGGTATTCATCCAGTAATCGTTCGAACCTCACCAACACATCCTTATTCGTCTCCGCACGGGTCGTAAACTGACGATCATAAAAACGCAGGCAATAATCGAGCAGCAACTCGATATTCATCGCGATCAGCCGTTTGCTATGCTTGTCGATGGAGTGCTCCAACTCGATCTGGATTTTCCTCAGGCAATCCACGAAGATCCCCTTCTCTTCCTCAGAGAGATGTAACGCCTCGTTTGATTCATAGGAGAAGAAAGAATAACGCTTGATGTCCCGTCCCAAAGCCGTACCACGGATCAAGTCCGGATGGAAAAGCAACCCATGCGCCAAAGGCCGGGTCCCGTCCTTAAGCTCAATACCCGTCACCTGCCCGGGAGCGAATCCTACTACGGTTCCTTCTTGATAGTCATAATATTGCCTCCCATACCGGATATCCCCGCATTTCGTATCTTTCAGGAAAAGTCCGTATATACCATAATTAGCCCGGAAATTAGTAGGCCATGTCTCGGACTTGGATAAATCTACCACGCTCACCAAAGGGTGCAACGTCTCCAAGCCAAACATCTTGTTGTATTGATCAACGGTATCGATCTTTATTAGATTCTCCATAAGGCTATCTGTTTTATTGGTCTCAAAGATAAACATTCCAAATATAACAACCTCATGCCATCAGGCAAAATCCATCGAACCGGATGATATCGTATTAAAATATGTATTAAAGGAAAATTTAAAAAGAGGAAGGAGAAATAAAAGCGGTCTGGACGGGACTCGAACCCGCGACCCCATGCGTGACAGGCATGTATTCTAACCAGCTGAACTACCAGACCAAAATGTTATTCTTTATCGCTATTCCGTTGAATTGCGGTGCAAAGATAGGTGGATTTTTTGAATTCGCAATAGTTTAGGATGAAAAAATTAGAACAAATCGATAAATTTCATACTTTTGTCCCCCATATATAATTAACACTAGCATGAAAAATACTCCTGTAGACTATCAGACAGCCAGACAGATTATCGATGGCTTTGGACTTCCCGATTTTGGGAAAGCGACTATCCGGGAGGTAGTTGCCATATCCACGCAATTGGAACAAGAAACGGGAACCGAGTTCATCCATATGGAAATGGGCGTACCGGGCTTGAAAGCCGCTCAAGTAGGCGTAGACGCTGAGATCGAAGCCCTTCGTAACGGTATAGCGTCTATCTACCCGAACATCAACGGAACTCCCGAAGTGAAAAAGCAAGCTTCCCGCTTTATCAAGGCGTTTATAAATATAGATATAGACCCAGAGTGTTGCGTACCCGTAACCGGTTCCATGCAGGGCACATACGCCTCTTTCCTTACGGCCGGACAATGTACGCCGGGAAAAGACACCATCTTGTTTATCGACCCCGGATTCCCCGTGCAGAAACAGCAAATAGCCGTTATGGGCTATAAATACGAGTCGTTCGACGTATACGAATACCGTGGCGAGCGATTGCGTGAGGCCTTGGAAGCGCATCTTTCCAAAGGCAATATTGCCGCGATGATCTATTCTAACCCGAACAATCCGGCTTGGTTCTGCCTCACCGACGAGGAGTTGAAGATCATCGGCGAGATGGCCAACAAATACGACGTGATTGTCATAGAGGACCTCGCCTATTTCGCCATGGATTTCCGGAAGGACCTCGGATGTCCTTTCGAGCCTCCTTACCAAGCGAGCGTAGCCCGTTATACCGATAATTATATCATGCAGATATCCGGTTCCAAAGCGTTCAGCTATGCCGGACAGCGTATCGGCGTGACAGCGATCTCCAATAAACTTTACCATCGCTCCTATCCGGGATTGACTCAGCGTTATGGAGGCGGTACGTTCGGTACGGTATATATCCACCGTGTCTTATACGCCCTATCTTCCGGAACCAGCCACTCGGCCCAATTCGCCCTAGCCGCCATGTTCAAGGCCGCCGCGGACGGTACGTTCGACTTTGTCTCGCAAGTGAAAGAATACGGACGTCGTGCGGAGAAACTAAAGAAGATTTTTACGGATCATGGTTTCACAATCGTTTATGATCACGATCTGGACCAACCGATAGCCGACGGTTTCTATTTCACGATCGGTTACCCGGGAATGACCGGCGGACAATTGATGGAAGAGCTGGTTTATTACGGAGTAAGCGCCATATCATTAAGTACCACAGGCAGTAACCAACAAGGACTACGGGCTTGTACCTCTTTCATAAAAGATCACCAATATGATTTGCTGGACGAAAGACTGAGATTATTCGAGGAAAATCATCAAGCATAAATTAACGATAAGCCCGGTCGGTTCACGTTTATTAACTTGAATCCCGGGCTTTTCATTTGCTTCTTATTAAAAAACGCCTTATATTGTCGGTGAATTAGTAACAACCTAACATTCACGATCATGGCATCTTATAAAAATATATTTAAAATAACACATAACGATGTCCTTCCTATTCAAGGAAGTATTCTGATTGCCGAGCCTTTTTTACAAGATGCCTATTTCCAACGTTCCGTCGTATTATTAATAGAGCATACGGAACACGGATCGATGGGATTTGTCTTGAATAAAAAAACGGATCTTATCGTAAACTCTTTTTTCAAGGAGTTTGCCGAATTTCCGGAGATACCGATTTATCTGGGGGGGCCGGTCAGCCCCAACCGTTTGTTCTTTATTCATTCCTTAGGGGATAATATCATTCCGGACGCATTAAAGATCAATGATTATTTATATTTCGACGGGGATTTCAACGCATTGAAACGATACATCCTCAACGGGCACCCAATCGATGGGAAAGTGAAGTTTTTCTTGGGATACTCCGGATGGACCGAAGGACAATTAAACCATGAAATCAAACGGAACTCGTGGGCCGTAAGCCATATCACCACCGATAATATCCTGTCTGCCGATGGGGAGGGCTATTGGAAAGATTCCGTAGAATTATTAGGCAATGATTATAAAACTTGGACAAAATATCCGAAGGACCCGTATTTAAATTAACTGCATTATGCAGACATCGGAATAACCATCCGGTGTCCTGATCCAGTCCTTAAGCGTCCCCGCCTCGACAAATCCCAGACGGGTAAATAATTTCTTGCTAGGCTCGTTCGCCACGGGAATATGCACATAAAGTTGATGAAGCTTCAAAAACGTATAAGCATATTCCATCAATAGTCTTAACGCTTCCGTAGCGAAGCCACGTCCTTGATACCTACGGTCCAGCATAATACCGCAAGCCGCCCGGTTCGGATGCGGCTCAAAATCGAATAAGTCCACGATCCCCACGGAAGTCCCCGTATCGCATTCCTCGATCATGAAGCGAAGTTGGCGAGACTCATAGATACTCCGGTCGCTACCCGCTATATATTCCTTCAATATATAACGGGAATAGGGAGCCAAAGTATTCCCTACTTCCCATAACTCCGGATCATTCTCCCAACGATACAACAACTCCAGATCCTCTGGTTCCAATGCCCTCAAGCGGACTCTATCATTCGATAACAACATATTTACCCAAGGATTACTTAAACAAGCCGACCACTCTTCTTCGTATATATATGGAAAACCGCTTTCTTGTTCACGAGCTTGTCCATAAACAAGAGCATCTGCTCGTAGCGGGCATCGGGGAAGCAGAAAGCGTAGTCCGTAAAGCCTTTCATCTGATTCTTGCGACAGATAGCATCCATCACACGCTCCACGTCCAAATCCCAGAGATTCACGAATTCCAGATCCGGCATAGCTTTCAGGCAAACGGCCTTTACCTCCTCAAAATGATCCTCCCTACACAAGATCAAAAGGCGGCGATGCTTAACCGCTTTAGCCTTCTTGCGTAGAGGGGCTGAAATCGTCGCCCAGCAAGCTTTCAGCAGGACAGCCAACCGGATCAGTATCCGCATCAACCAACCGGACCCCGGATAATATTTCTTATAGAAAATCAACATGGCGCCGTAAAAAGCCCTTATGTACCTCAAGTCACCATGCTTCGTACTCTCCCCCTTATAATGCAGGATCCGTTCCGGCACGTACAAGTTCTTATAGCCTCCCAACACGATCCGATAAGACAAATCGATATCCTCCCCATACATGAAGAACGACTCATCCAACAAGCCGACCTTATCCAACGCCTCATGGCGAAGCAACATGAACGCACCCGCCAGCACCTCCACCTTATGCGTCTGCTCTTTATCCAGATACGGCAGGCTATAACGTGCGAATGCAGGAGAGTTAGGAAACAGCTTTGAAAGACCGAATATCTTGCAGAACGACACCCAAGGCGAAGGGAAAGCCCGTTTGCTCTCCGGCAAGAATACCCCGTGCCCATTCAGCATCTTCACGCCGATAGCTCCGATCTCCGGATCCTCATCCATCTGGAAGCACAGGCTGCGGAGGCTCTCCTCTCCCACCACGGTATCGGGATTCAGCAATAACACGTATTCCCCGGTGCACTGGCGAATCGCCTGATTATTAGCCTTGGCGAAACCGGGATTATCTTTATTCTCAATGAAAACCACCTCCGGGAATTTAGGCCGGAGATATTCGACAGATCCATCCGTCGAGTTATTATCCACCACGAACACCTCGGCGTCCATCCCCGTTACGGCGGCACGGACAGAATAGAGGCATTGCTCCAGAAAATACTTCACGTTATAGTTAACGATGATAACGGACAACTTGGTTTCTTCGTAGGTCATTCCGGATATTAATTATGAGTTATGATTTATGAATTAGAAGAGGTGAGATTGAACTCGGTACGATTGATAATGGATCGTCCTAAGGTGATCTCGTCGGCATACTCGATCTCGTCACCGATAGATACGCCACGTGCGATGACACTGATCCTCACATCGTAACCGGATAGCTTCCGGTAAATAAAAAAGTTAGTCGTATCGCCTTCCATGGTAGTGCTCAACGCCAAGATGATCTCTTTCACCTCACCTTCGGCCACACGTCGCACCAGACTGTCGATACGCAAGTCGCCCGGTCCGATACCATCCATCGGCGAGATGATCCCGCCCAACACATGGTATACGCCACGGAATTGCCCGGTATTCTCTATCGCCATCACCTCCTTGATATTCTCTACCACGCAAACCAAGAAATGGTCACGGCTGGGGTTGGCGCAAATAGAGCAAACCTCATCATCACATATATTATGGCAGACCTTGCAGTACTTCACGTCTCGACGGAGGGCGACCAAGGCCGCGGCGAAGTTTTCCGTATAGCCGACGTCCCGGCGCAACATATAAAGCGCTAGCCGGAGCGCTGTCTTCCTCCCCACCCCCGGCAAGGAAGCCAATTCATTCACGGCATTTTCCAACAAGGCTGAAGGATATCTTTGATTCATCTACTTTCTGTATTTGACTACAAAAATAGAAAGAATTTACGAATTAACGATAAACCTCAAATTATTTACTCGGCTTCTCCCCCATCCCATTCAAATCGCACATCTCTTGCTTGATATGTACAACTATAACCGCTCTAGGTATAATTGTTCATGTCCTCAAGTAATAAACATTCTTTTTGCCATATACAAACATACTTACTACTTGATCTATTTCCAAAAGATCGCCGTGGGACGTACAGACCACGACGTGATTTGTATATTCCACGACTTGGTCTGTATAGATCACGCCGTGGTTTGTAGAATTATACAGCATGCGAACAAGAATTCATACGCTACTGGGCAAGAATTCATATAGATAATTTGGGTACGGTTGCCCTAACTATTCTAAAGAATCCTTGCAGGTCTCAGCCAGAAAACATAAATTTGTCACCCAACACCCATTTGGTGGAGCTATTACGAACTTATAATCTAACATTTTAATATCGTGAAACCAGAAAATGAAGAAAAGGTAACCGGGCTGCCAGAAAACGCCTACCGAGAATTAAAAGAAGGGGAAAGCTACAAGCCTCTTATGTCTCCCAACAAACACTATCCGGAGGTTACGCCTTGGTCCGTCCTTTGGGGATTGGTCATGGCGGTGATATTCAGCGCGGCGGCCGCTTATCTGGGCCTGAAGGTCGGTCAAGTATTCGAGGCCGCCATCCCGATCGCTATCATCGCCGTGGGATTGTCCAGCGGATTCAAGCGGAAGAACGCCTTGGGAGAGAACGTCATCATCCAGTCTATCGGGGCCAGTAGCGGCGTGATCGTGGCGGGGGCCATTTTCACCTTGCCCGCCCTTTATATCCTGCAAGACAAATATCCGGAGATCACGGTCAATTTCTTCGAGGTTTTCATGAGTTCCTTGTTAGGAGGTATCATCGGGATCTTGCTATTAATCCCATTCCGTAAATATTTCGTATCCGACATGCACGGTAAGTATCCCTTCCCGGAAGCTACGGCTACCACGCAAGTACTCGTCTCCGGCGAGAAAGGCGGAAGCCAAGCGAAGCCCTTGATATTCGCCGGATTAATCGGAGGTTTGTACGACTTCATCATCGCCACCTTCGGTTGGTGGGGCGAGACGATCAGTACCCGTATCGTCGGAGCCGGTGAGATGCTGGCAGAGAAGGCCAAGATCGTATTGAAAGTCAATACGGGCGCTGCCGTGCTAGGTCTGGGTTACATCATCGGATTAAAATACTCCTTGATCATCTGCGCCGGTTCATTCTTGGTATGGTTGGTGATCATCCCCGCCATGTCCGCCATTTTCAGCGCCGACGTACTTACGTTCGGCAATGACGCTATCACGGCGACCGTCGGGAGCATGAGCGCCGAGCAAATCTTCACCACCTACGCCCGCCACATCGGTATCGGAGGTATCGCTACCGCCGGGGTGATCGGCATCATCAACTCTTGGGGGATCATCAAGGGAGCCGTAGGCTTGGCGGCGAACGAGTTGAAAGGAAAAGGAGACGCTGTGGAGAGTAATACCATACGTACGCAAAAGGATTTGTCGATGAAGGTGATAACGATCGGTATCATCGTATCGCTGATCGTCACCTTCCTGTTCTTCCAGTTCGGCGTACTTCATAATTGGTTCCATGCCGCCATCGGCTTATTGCTGGTCGGGGTGATCGCTTTCCTGTTTACGACCGTAGCGGCAAACGCTATCGCTATCGTAGGGACGAACCCGGTATCGGGCATGACGCTCATGACGTTGATCCTCGCCTCCATCATCTTGGTCGCCGTAGGGTTGAAAGGGCCGGCCGGCATGGTATCCGCCCTGATTATCGGAGGCGTGGTTTGTACGGCGCTTTCCATGGCGGGAGGTTTCATTACCGACTTAAAGATCGGCTATTGGCTGGGGAGCACACCCGCCAAGCAAGAGACTTGGAAATTCTTAGGCACATTAGTTTCCGCCGCTACGGTAGGAGGCGTGATCTTGATATTGAACCAGACGTACGGTTTCACGACCGGACAATTGGCCGCTCCGCAAGCGAACGCTATGGCCGCCGTTATCGAGCCGTTGATGAGTGGTTCGGGGGCACCTTGGGCTTTATACGCGATTGGAGCCGTCCTCGCCGTCGTATTGAACTTCTGCAAGATACCGGCGTTGGCATTCGCTTTGGGTATGTTTATTCCTTTGGACCTGAATACGCCGCTTTTGATCGGTGGAGCGATCAGTTGGTACGTAGGAAGCCGTAGCAAAGACCAAAGCTTGAACTCGGCCCGCTTGGAGAAAGGTACGTTACTGGCTTCCGGCTTTATCGCCGGCGGTGCCTTGATGGGGGTGGTCAGCGCGGCCTTACGCTTCGGCGGAATCAACTTGATGAACGAGGAATGGGCATCTAGCAATGCCGCCGAGATACTAGCGGTTGTCATGTACCTTGTCATGATCGCTTACCTCACATTTAATTCCCTGAACGCGAAAAAAGAATAGAATAAAGGAATAAGGATATGGAAGCACCTGTAATCAATGTGGGAATCATGACCCACAAAGCGGTCTCATTTGTTTTTAACGAAGAGTATGTACATACGGAAACCGGCACGTTCACCATAGGCGAGCAACGTGCCCTCTGGGTAAGCGGCAAGATCGTGTACAATGGGAAGCTTTATCAGGAGCTATTCTTCGAGCCGACCAGCCCGCAATCCTCTTTCGACTTGAAGGCGGTCACGATCGGCGTGGATTTTCACTGGCAACGACAGGAGGATCAACGCTTCAAGGGAGCGTTGAACCTCGTGGCAACCGATAAAGGAATCGTCACGATCAACCAAGTGGACGTGGAGGAATACCTTACCAGCGTCATCTCCTCGGAGATGAGCGCCAACGCTTCCAAAGAGTTGCTGAAAGCCCATGCCGTGATCTCGCGAAGCTGGCTCTTGGCACAGGTCGAGAAGAATTTCAGCTTGAACGGATCGGTTACGCCCTATAAAAGTTGTTACCGCGACAACGAGACCTTGATCCGCTGGTACGACCGGGAAGACCATGAGCTGTTCGATGTCTGCGCCGACGATCATTGCCAGCGTTACCAAGGTATTACCCGGGCATCGAACCCGATAGTCGGGGAGGTGATCAAAGAGACCCGTGGAGAGGTATTGATGGATAACGATATGATCTGCGACGCCCGCTTCTCGAAATGCTGCGGAGGCGTGACCGAGAAATTCGAGAATTGCTGGGAACCGGTTCCCCACTCCTATCTTACCGCATTGAGGGACGGCGAGACTCCCGCCTATCCCGACTTGACGGACGAGCGGGAAGCGGAACAATGGATACGTACCTCACCCGAAGCCTTCTGTAATACGACGGACAAGGAGATCCTTAGCCAAGTGCTAAACAACTACGATCAAGAGACTACGGATTTCTACCGTTGGAAAGTAGAATACACGCAAGAGGAACTATCGGGGTTGATCCACCGGAAAACGGGTATGGATTTCGGGCCGATCATCGATCTCGTTCCGTTGGAAAGAGGTTCGTCCGGACGTATCACGAAACTCAAGATCGTAGGGGTACGCCGTTCGTTCACCATCGGCAAAGAGCTTGAGATACGCCGGACATTATCCGAGACGCATCTATACAGCTCGGCCTTTGTTGTCGATAAGAAGGATATCCGCCTCGATATCCCCTCCCGCTTCATCTTGACGGGAGCCGGATGGGGACATGGCGTAGGGCTTTGCCAGATCGGAGCCGCCGTGATGGGAGCCAAAGGGTATTCGTACCGGAAAATCCTCACGCATTATTTCCCCGGAGCCACTATTGAGAAAAGGTATTAAACAAGGGTGTCCAAAATCTGGACACCCTTGTCCAATTATTGGACACTCATAAATAATCATACGATATTCATCCCTCTGTTTTTCAACCACATAAACACAATGGCACGGTATTTGATTTTATCTTACCGGAAAATAATACAATAATAATATGAAAAACATCGGGATCGCAATTCGCTCCCTTTTTAAAAGAGGGCAACACAATGTAATGAAGATTATCTCCTTGGGTATAGGACTGACCATTGGCTTGGTGCTGATCGCTAAAGTCCACTTCGAGAACACCTACGATAACTTCTATCCGGACGGAGACCGGATCTATCGAGTATATGAGAAATTTTTCACGAACGGGGAAGTGGGCGACCACGGGCAAACGCCCGCCGGAGTAATCCCCCTCTTGAAACAAGAGACACCGGAGATCGAGGCCGCCACACGCTATACGTACTTCCGGGGAAACTCCCCTTTTACGATGTCCGACAACAAGCATCGACTCAAAGCGACCTTTATCCTAGCGGACAGTTGTCTTTTCGACGTATTGCCCCGCCCCATGCTCATCGGAGACCCTAAGCAAGTTCTCTCCCAGCCCATGTACGTGCTCGTATCCGACGAGATCGCCGAACGTATCGGCGGCAACGTGATGGGAAAACGCTTCGAGATTGACGACGCGCCGGGACAAGCCCTCACGATAGGCGGCGTATTCAAGAAACTACCGGACAACACCGAACAGAGTTATGACATTATCGTATCCCTTTCTTCCATCAGCAAGTTCATGTGGGACGGAACCCATATGTTAACCGGAAACGACCGCTACCAAAGTTATGTCAAGGTATCGCCGGGTACGACAGAGGCCCAGTTGGAAGCGGGAATGAGACAGATGATCGACAAGCATTTCCCCGTAAACGACCTTAAGAAAGCCGGCGTGGAACTGACCTTCACCTTCCACAAACTACTCAACGTACATATGGAGGACGATATGGCCAAACGTATGGCCTTGATCCTCTCGTTCATCGCCTTCGTATTGATCTTCACCGCCGTAATGAACTATATATTGATCGTGATCTCCTCCATCGTGAACCGCACGAAAGAGATGGCCGTACGCAAATGTTACGGGGCGAGCGGTAAGGATATCCAAGGTATGGCGTTGTCCGAGGTAGGGACCCACGTCACCATCGCGCTAGCGCTGGTCGTACTTTTGATCCTAGGATTTCAAGGAATTATAAAGGAGCTGATCGGCACGGGAGTCCGATCGTTATTCCTATCCACGGGTATGTGGGCGATATGCCTCACGGTCATAGTCGTACTTATCTCTACGGGCATAGCTACCGGCTGGTTCTTAGGACGCATTCCTGTAGCGGCTGTTTTCCGGAGTATTCGTGAAGCACGCCGCCTTTGGAAACTGGGACTCTTGTTCTTCCAGTTCACGGCAATCAGCTTCCTCGCCTCCTTATTGCTAGTGGTAGGCAAGCAATACGACCATATGGTGAATGATCATCCGGGATACAATCCCGAGAACCTCGCCTATGTGTATATCGGCGCCGTAGACTCCACGGGGCGTGCCAAACTGATCGAGGAAACCCAGAGATTACCCGAGGTAGACGCCATCACGACTTGCTATAACCTTCCTTTCTGGGGAGCCTCGGGCAATAACGTCTATCTTCCGGGAGACGACCGGGAACTATTCAACATCGCCGACCTCTACGACGTAGGAAACGATTACCTGAACGTATTGGAAATCCCGATCGTAGAAGGACAATACTTCACAGAGAATACCACCTCCTCGCAAGAGATACTGGTGAGCCGCAATTTCATTGAATACATGAAACCTTTCGCCGACTGGAGCGACGGAGCCGTGGGCAAGACGGTACAAATAACCGGACACGATACCAAGTCCGAGTCGATGCCTCTCTTCACGATCCGGGGCGTGTTCGAGGATTTCCGCCTAGGTTCCATAGCGGGAGAAGATCCGCGAGCCAAGATCATGTTCTATACGAAAGGGGCGGCCCAACATATGGTCATTCGATACCATAGCCTTTCTTCCGAGGCCCTACGCAAGACGCAGGATCTAATGGGAGAACTCATCCCGGATAAAGAACTCAACGTAATCTCCTTCAAGAGCGAGATGCTGGAAGGATACACCTCCTCCCGGAAATTCCGTGACTCCGTCATGATCGGTGGCATCGTCACCTTGCTGATCGTCTTCATCGGATTGATCGGATACACGAACGACGAGGTGAACCGTCGCCGGAAAGAAATGGCGATCCGCAAGATTAACGGAGCCACGGTAAAAGACATACTCCATATTTTCTTGAAAGATATCATCACCATGGCATTGCCAGCCATCTTACTTGGTTGCGGTATCGCTTTCTATATCTCCCAGAAATGGCAAGAGCAATTCTCGGAGAAGATCTCGCTATCCTGGTATCTATTCGTGGGAGGAGGCGTATTGGTACTCACCGTCATACTGGCGGTTTCCGGATATAACGTATTCCGTACCACCCACGACAATCCCGTAAACAACCTCAAGTCCGAATAAATCAAAAGGGCCGCATCTTATCCAGACGGCGGCCCTTTGACTTAATGTTTACCTATTTCCCGGTTATGATGAACAACCGGTTCGCTTTCACTCTCACGAGCTATTACTATGACACAAAGGTAGGCCGAAGGTTTAAAACGATCAAAAAGAATTCGACGAATCGGGCGTTTTCCTCGGTGAATCCCATTATTTTTCCTACTTTTGTCCCTATTAATACATACAACCATGGGACTGAAAAAACAATTCGTATCGGCGATTTTGCTAGGCAGTGCGCTAACCGCTCCCCTATTCGCTCAAGATATCGCCACCCCGTCTAGCTCGATAGACACTTTAGCCATTTTCTCATTCAACGATTTCCATGGGGCTTTCGCCTCCGACGGGATCACGCCGGGAGCCGCCCGGTTGGTACAAATGACACAAAACGAGAAGCAACGCTATCCGCATTCCATCGTTGTCTCAGGCGGAGATAATTTCAGCGGAAGCTATTTCTCCAAGATCACGAAAGGCGAGCCTATCAAAGAGATGTACGAGGCGATGGACGTGGAAATGTCCGCCATCGGTAACCACGAGTTCGACTGGGGGCTTCCTTACCTAGTGGACACCGCCACCCTAAATATCCCCCATGTAGCCGCCAATATCACCGAGGAGAAGAAATACACCCACCCCGACTGGTTGAGTCCCTACCGTATCGTAGAGCGTAAGTTGAAAGATGGCTCCTCCCTGCGCATAGCCTTCATCGGACTGACCACGACGGACACCTACGTCAAGACCAAGCCGGAGAACCTGAAAGGGCTTCAGTTCACGCATCCGCTGGGAGCGGCGTGTATACAAACCGTCTACCAATTAAAGAAAGAGGGCCAGATCGATATGATTATCCTCTTGATGCACATCGGCACGGATATGAAAATGCCTTACCGCATCACCGAGGAGAACGCCCAAGGACTGCCGTTCATCGATAAGGTAGACGCCATCATATCCGCCCACTCGCATGAGCTGGTGCTTGATAAGATCAATAACATCCCCATCATCCAAGCCGGCGTAAACGGTACCCATATCGGGAAACTGCTGTTCCAGATACAGGATTTCAACGGACACCGGGATATCTCTTTCATCCAAGGGGATACCGTGCGTGTAGCCTGCGAGGAGAACCCGGAGATGCGAGAAGCCGTGGAGAAGATCATGGATAAATATCGGCTGAACGAGAAACTTGCCACGGCAAAAGAGGCCTTGATCCACGACCGTACCATCAATAAGTTCGACTATACGCCTATCGGGGCGTTGGTCACGGCCGCTTATGCCAAGCGTTTCCAAAAAGAGATGCCCGCTTACAAGGATCAGCCGGTGATCGGCGTAAACCATTACGGAGGTATCCGTGCGGTCCTCCCGAAAGGGGATATCACCCGACTGCGTGCCGGCAACATCCTGCCTTTCGGCTCCGCTATCGTTGCCTATCGTTTCGACGGAAAGCGGTTGAAGAAACTATTGGAGGATGGACGGAAGAATCCGAACGGTTTCCTTCAATCCTCCGACCTCACGCTTACCCTAAGCGAAAATAAGATCGAGAAAATAGTCTATACAAGAGACGGGCAAAAAACTGAGATCGAGGACAATACCCCTTGCGTGGTGACCCTAGACGCTTTCATCACCGATGGCGGAGACGGGTACGACACCTCTTTATTCAAGGGCTACGAGATCCCGGAATTCGATAATTTAGGTATCATATCGACCGACGCTTTCATGGACTACCTAAAGGGCTTCAAGAAACCCATCACGGTAGAATCCACGCATATGCCGGTTATTTCAAAGTAAAGCCGTATCTTTGCGCAGAAGAAGACAGAAGTTAGCAATACATGAACAGCTATATGATCCTTTTTATTATCGCTGCCTATTTCGCCGTCTTGCTGCTGATAGCATGGATCACGGGACGTAATAACAGCAACGAGGCATTCTTCCTCGGGAACAGGAAATCACCTTGGTATATCGTTTCTATCGGTATGGTAGGGACATCCTTATCGGGGGTGACGTTCGTATCGGTACCCGGCATGGTGCGGGCGATCGATATGACGTATATGCAGACTGTATTAGGCTTCTTCGTGGGATATATCATTATAGCCAAGGTATTGCTACCGCTATACTATAAGTTGCAACTTACCTCCATCTACTCGTATCTGGATGACCGGATCGGGAGAAGGGGGTACAAGACAGGGGCCTCATTCTTCCTGCTCTCGAAGATCGTAGGGGCGGCCGCACGCTTATATCTGGTGGTCTTGATCTTGCAAACCTACGTGTTCAACGCTTGGAACATCCCATTCGCCGCGACCGCTATCCTCAGTATCCTGCTGGTATGGCTATATACGTTCCGGAGCGGCATCAAGACGATCATCTGGACAGATACGTTGCAGGCCCTTTGTCTCGTGGCAATGTTGATCGTGATCATCTGGCAGGTGAAAGACAAGATGGGACTGGATTTCGGGGGTATGGCGCAGACCTTGGTGGAAAGCCCTCATTTCCGGATCTTCGAGTTCGGCGATTGGCATAGTACGCAGAACTTCTTCAAGCAGTTCTTCAGCGGTATCTTTATCACGATCGTCATGACCGGGCTGGATCAGGACATGATGCAAAAGAACCTCTCCTGCAAGAGCTTGAAGGATGCCCAGAAAAACATGTACACATATGGCTTCGCCTTCACGCCGGTCAACTTCTTGTTTCTCGCGTTGGGGGTACTGCTACTGACATTGGCGGCACAGCGGAACATCCAGTTGCCAACCCTCAACGACGATATCCTCCCGATGTTTTGTACCTCGGGGATCTTGGGCGGAAGTATCTTGATCTTCTTTACGATCGGTATCATAGCGGCGGCTTTCAGTAGCGCCGACTCGGCGTTGACAGCGCTCACCACCTCTTTTTGCGTGGATATCCTCGGCGTGCAGAGAGAGGAAGCGAAAAGGGCGAAACGTACCCGCCTAAAGGTACACGTGATGATATCCGTCTTGTTCGTCTTGATCATCTTGGCGTTCAAGGCCGTAAATAACCGGAGCGTTATCGACGCGATCTACATGATAGCGTCGTACACGTATGGTCCTCTATTGGGGCTGTTTGTTTTCGGGCTTTTCACGAAGCGGAAAGCCCGTGACAAATACGTGCCCTATATCTGTATAGCCTCCCCGTTAGTTTGCCTCGCCACGGATTTCTTGGTGAAACAATACGCAGGCTATATGTTCGGCTACGAGATGCTTATGGTAAACGGAGGCATCACGTTCGCCGGGCTGTGGCTTTCAGCAATTGAAAATGGAAAATTGAAAATTGAGAATTAGGCCTCGCCATTATTCATTTACTCATTATTCATTAATTTATATTTTATGGAAATTAAAAGCGCAGAATTTGTTATCAGTAACACAGACGTAAGGAAATGCCCCGAGGGTAATAAGCCGGAGTATGCCTTCATCGGACGAAGTAATGTAGGCAAATCCTCCTTGATCAATATGCTTACCAACAAGAAGGGCTTGGCGATGACTTCTCAAACACCGGGTAAGACTTTACTTATCAATCATTTTCTTATCAATAACGAGTGGTATCTGGTAGACCTTCCGGGGTATGGCTTCGCCCAACGAGGCAAGGAGAACCGGGAGCAATTGAAACGTATCATCGAGAACTATATCCTCGATCGCGAGCAACTGACCAACCTATTTGTCCTTTTAGACTGCCGCCACGAGGCGCAAAAGATCGATCTGGAGTTTATGGAATGGCTGGGTGAGAGCGGGGTTCCTTTCTCTATCATCTTCACGAAGATCGACAAGATCAGCAAGGGACGCTTGAAAGAGAACCTAAAAGTCTATACGGATAAATTACTGGAGACTTGGGAAGAGCTTCCTCCGATCTTCGTCTCTTCCTCGGAGAAGAAAGAGGGACGGGATGAGATTCTGGACTATATCGAGTCTATCAACAATAGCTTGAATAATTGAAAATTAGTTGAGTTGATATGGGATTAGCTTCGGTTCTTCTGGTTTTATCTCCGTTTACGCAGATCAATACGCCTTATCCTTCCACGGCTTACCTAAAAGGTTATTTGGAGGCAAAGGGTGTACGTGCCGGGCAGACCGATCTGGGTATCGAGACAATCTTGGCTTTGTTTTCCACGCAGGGTCTCGGGGAGTTATTCGCCGAGATCGAGCGACGGAAAGGTAAATATCCGGCTAAAGTCCGGGGGATGCTGGCTAATAAGCAACGGTATATCGACACGATAACCGCCGTTGTCGCTTTCCTTCAAGGAAAGAATGATCCTCTCGCTTATCGCATCTGTAATCAAGATTACCTTCCAGAAAGCGATCGCGGGAGCCAAAACGAGGAGGAGCTGGAATGGGCGTTCGGTACTTCGGGATTACGGGATAAAGCCCGTTATCTGGCAACCTTGTATCTGGAGGATCTCTGCGACTTGATCAGGGAAACGATCGACCCGGATTTCGGTTTCAGCCGATATGCCGAGCATCTAGGCCGCTGCGCCTCCTCCTTCGACGAGATCGAGGAAGCCCTCCAAAAGCCTTTCAGCTTTATCGATCGCATGACGCAGCCGCTATTAGAAAAGCACATAGCCGAGAGCAAGCCCAAGGTAATCGCATTCAGCGTACCTTTCCCGGGGAATTTATTCAGTTCCCTCCGGCTCGCCCAGTGGCTGCGGCAGGCACATCCCGATATCCCGATCCTTATGGGAGGTGGTTTCGTGAATACGGAACTTCGCTCCATCACGGATACACGCTTCTTCAAATACATCGATTACCTCTTGCTAGATGATGGAGAGGACCCACTCTTCCAAGTGTTACGCTATCTAGACGGGGCGATCCCAAAAGAGGAACTGGTACGCACCTTCTCCTTGGACGAGAACGGTAGCCGGGTCGTTTATCAAGATAATCCCGCTTACCCCGCTTGCCGGCAAAGCGAGACCGGATTCCCGGATTACGAGGGCTTGCCGCTGGACAAATACATCTCCGTCATAGAAATGGCCAACCCGATGCACAAGCTTTGGAGCGATGGTCGCTGGAATAAACTGACCTTGGCGCACGGTTGCTACTGGGGGAAATGCACCTTCTGCGACGGCTCATTGGATTACATCAAACGATATGAGCCGAATACAGCCAAGACTTTGGTAGACCGTATGGAGCGCTTGATCGAGCAAACCGGCGAGATCGGCTTCCATTTCGTGGACGAGGCCGCTCCACCCGCCTTGCTACGGGAAATGGCGCAGGAGATCATCCGCCGTGGGATAACCGTCGTGTGGTGGGGAAATATTCGTTTTGAGAAAAGCTATACTGAGGAACTATGCGACCTTCTTCAACGAAGTGGCTGCATCGCCGTATCGGGAGGCCTGGAAGTAGCCTCTCCCCGACTCCTCAAACTGATAAATAAAGGGGTGACAGTGGCTCAGGTGGCACGGGTCGCCAACAACTTTACCGGGGCTGGTATCATGGTCCATGCCTATTTGATGTATGGTTTCCCGACCCAAACCGCTCAAGAAACCATAGATTCCTTGGAAACAGTCCGGCAAATGTTTGAGCTAGGGCTGATCCAATCCGGATTTTGGCATCGTTTCGCCATGACAGCACATAGTCCTGTGGGGTTGCACCCCGCCGAGTACAGTTGCCGTGTCACGGAGCCTCCCTTTGGGGGATTCGCCCGTAATGACGTACAGTTCGAGGCGCTTTCCGGCTGCGATCCGGAGCTTTTCAGCGAGGGGCTTCGCGTTTCCCTCTATAATTACATGAATGGAACTGGTTTCGATTTGCCTTTGCATAAATGGTTTGGCGGCATGAAAGTGCCACGCACCACCCTGCCGCCGAATTATATAGAGAGGATAGTGGAGGAATAGCCCCGTAGAGGCTCGCCGGAGGATTGGAAACGGGTTGGAACCCCGCAGCGATCTCCGCCGGGCATCTTGAGTTCCCTTCCGATCCTCCGGCGACCCCCGCCAGGCATCCCAAAAGTCTTCCACATCCTCCGGCGATAGCCTCCGGATGCTTCAAAGTCCTTCCAACTCTCTCGGCGAAGCTCGCCGAGTATTTAATAACTGATCTTACACCCCACGAAATAACTTCTGGGAATCCCGGGGCCATAGATATACCCGGCATCCCGGTGCGCTCCCTTGTCGAAATCATCTTGATAGGCATCGAAGATATTCTGGATTCCAGCATTTACCTGTAAAGTCACGGACTTGAAGATCGGGAAGTCATAAGCCAGCTTAAGATTCAAGTCGAAGAAATCACGAGTCTTCTCCTCACGATCTTCCGGGATATAACCCGCCAAGTGCTGCACCAACATACTTCCCGTATATGTACCTGTCAAGGAAGCGGAGAAACGCTTGACCGGCGTGAAGGTAGAAGTGAAATAACCATATACGTCCGGAGAGCGGAACATCTTCTTCTGCGGAGTGATATTCGGATTCTCGCTCCATTGCTCCGCCTCCTTGTAACGGCTCCGTTGCAAGGTAGCGCCCGCCTGTATCTGCATCCAAGAATAGGCCATCTTACCCTCCAGATTGATACCCATCACACGGGCACCCTTTCCGTTACGGCGTTCCATCAGCAGGTTATTATCCTCGTCACGGCCGATCTCCTCCAAGATAAACACGTTCCGCAAATCCGTATAGAAACCTTCCACCAAGAAATTCACCTGAACCGGGCCGAAGCGATGATAGAAATCTACGGAAGCACTCACGCTCTGCGAATTCTCCTCCTTCAAGTCCGGGGAGATCTGGATGATCGCCACGTCGCCACCCACGGCGGTGATATGCAAATCCTCGTCGAACGCTTGAGGAGCCCGGAAACCGCTGGAGTACGACATACGCAGGTTGATATCCTTCGTCGGATTGAAACGCACGTTCGCACGAGGGCTAAAGATCACGTGATCCATCATGTTATGCTTATCCAAACGGCCACCGATCAAGAAACTCCAACGATCATTCTTCCACTCGTTCTGGGCAAAAGCACTACCGATATGCACGGTCTGGGCGATCGTACGGTTATAACCAAGCATCTCGTCCCGCAAATCATCGTAGCTATATTCAGCGCCTCCCGTAAAGGTAGCAGGCATAAAAAGGCATTTATCCCATTCGTAGGAATATTGGGCGCCACCGATAAAGGTCATGTCCGTCGTGTTGCCATAGGCGTTCGGGTCTTTTCCGGCGCCGTAATAACTCTGGCGTTTCGTATGCTGGGCGGAGGTGTACACATTCAGCCGATGATGATAGTCACGAGAGAAAAGATCGAATTTCAGGCCTCCCCCATTGATCTGATGATCGGTCTGCTCGGTGATATCCGTCTCGTGAGGCGGAAGATCCAATAAATTACCGCCCCGGAGGAACTCGCTGATGTTATGGTACTCGAAAGTGAGCTTGGAGTAATTGCTGGTCTTTAGGTAGGAACGGAATCCGAGGGTCTTCGCCTCCAACTTACCAAGCTCTGAGTAGCCGTCGCCATCATGGTCGTAAGAGGCACGGTGACGGCCCTGCCCGAAGAGGTAGATACCCGCCTTATGATCGTCCGTCACCAACGAGGCGTTCACGGTAGTATTGTTATCCGGGCGGCTTCCCCCGATCATCGTCAACGAATGGGCGATCTGGGCAGAGTTGCGCATCGGCTCCTTCGTGATGATATTGATCGTACCGGCGATAGCGGACGAACCGAACAAGGCCGAGCCTCCTCCGCGCATCACCTCCACCCGCTCGATCATATTCGCCGGGATCTGCTCCAAGCCATATACGCCGGTCAGGGCGCTGAAGATCGGCCGGCTATCCACCAAGATCTGGGTATAAGGGCCTTCCAGACCATTGATACGCACTTGTTGGAAACCGCAATTCTGGCAGTTATTCTCCACACGCACGCCGGGCTGGAAATTCAAGCCGTCGGCCAAGGAAGTGGCGTGTGTGGTCTCGAACACCTTGGAGTCGAGTACGTTTACCAAGGAAGGAGCCAGACGGCGGGTCGTCTCGTTACGGTTTGCCGATACGACAACACCGTCCAAGGAGACAGCGTCTTCCTCGGCATTGAAATTAATCTCCAATGTCTTCCCTTTCTTAAGGTTCACCGTCTTCTCCTCGGTTTTATATCCAATAGACTTCATGACCAAGGTATATTTCCCCTCAGGAAGATTTTTCATATAATAATGACCGGTCGCGTCGGTAGTCGTACCGATTGTCGTACCGTGGAGATAGACATTGATAAAAGAGAGATGTTCTCCTGTTTTCTTATCGAGGATATGACCTACGATATTAGCGTCGGAAGGATTCAGGGAAACATGATCGTCTCCCTCTGCCCACGCTGACGTAAAGATACAGCACAGGCATAGTATAAGTGTAATAAACTTATTCATTGCTTGATTAATAGTTGTTTGAATATTAATGATTACGAATTGCCGAGGAGACGGGGCATGCCCCGTCTCTACAAACGGATATTGATTTCTGGATATGTAATCAAACAACTGGGGGAGCCCGCAGGTATCGCAGTCCCTCAACGGAAGTGACATGATCCGGATAGACCGGAGACTCGGCAAGATTAGATACTTCTAAAGAATAGAATTGTAAACGTAACGGGTGAATCGCCCCGTCCATCACGTGAATAGACGAGAGCATATGAAACAACTGTATCTCCGCCAGAGAGGCATGATGATGGCAAGTACCGTCCGCCGTCTTCTTGAAAGGGTGCGCATGCACGATGGTCGTACCATGCTCCACATGGACGTGCGTAAAAAGCGAGACGCTGCTATAATATGCGATAAAAAGTACCGGCAGCAACCACTTTATATATTTAACCATCGTTTCCCTCACCCTGTATCATCGTTATTTCGTGGGCAAAGATACTACAATTTTTTTAATTGCTTTGTTTTATGTATTTTCGCGCTTCTAAAGCAAAAAAGAAACTCTTATGAATTGGTTACTTGAGACGCTTACAGAACCCTCGATGATACAGGCCGTGGCTGTCATTTCTATCGTGGCGGCGGTTGGTGTATATTTAGGGCGGCTAAAGATATTCGGCATTTCATTAGGCATTACTTTTGTATTCTTCGCCGGTATTATGGCAGGGCATCTGGGCATTACCGTAAATAAGGACATGCTGAACTTCGCCCAGAACTTCGGGCTTATCGTTTTCGTATATACCTTGGGATTGCAGGTAGGTCCCGGTTTCTTCTCTTCCCTAAAAAAAGGCGGGGTGGAAATGAATACGATGGGATTAGGGGTGATAGCTTTAGGACTGATTTTGACGTTGGTGTTTCATTGGATAACAGGAATCTCCGTCCCCGTTATGGTAGGGTTGCTATCCGGTGCCGTAACGAATACCCCGGCCCTAGGTGCCGCCCAGCAAGCGCTCTTACAGATGGATCCGGAAAATACGAGGAACGTAACGGATATGGCTCTGGCCTGTGCCGTAGCTTATCCATTAGGTGTCGTAGGCGTAATTCTCGCTATTATCATCTTGAGGTCCTTATTCGCTAAAAAGACACAGGACACGCATAAGGAGCAAGACACGACAACAAACGTAGCGGAATTTCAGGTATTAAACCCCTCTATTTACAATAAAAGCATCCAGCAAGTCATGAAATTGACAGAAAAACATTTCGTGATCTCCCGCCTCTGGAGGAACGGAAAGGTGACGATCCCTACCTCTGAAACCATTTTAAAGGAAAAAGACCATTTGCTTATCATATCCGTAAAGGCGGATGTCGAATCCATCAAGGTACTTTTCGGAGAACAAGAGACTACGGACTGGAATAAAGAAGATATTGACTGGAACGCTATCGACAGTCAATTGATCTCCCGCCGTATCGTCGTAACCCGCAACCGGGTAAACGGGGTAAAGCTAGGCTCGCTCCGGCTCCGCAACCTATACGGGATCAACATCACCCGGGTAAACCGTGCGGGTATCGATCTGGTGGCCTCCCGTGACCTCCGTCTACAGATCGGGGATAAACTAACGATCGTAGGCGAGGCCAATTCCGTGAATAACGTGGGTAAGATCTTGGGAGACGAGCTGAAACGGCTGGATACCCCCAACCTGCTTGCCATATTCGTAGGACTTACGCTGGGCGTATTAATCGGGGCGATCCCAATCGCCATACCGGGAATGAGTACCCCCATCAAGTTGGGTATCGCCGGAGGACCGATCATCGTTGGAATCTTGATGGGCGCGTTCGGCCCCCGTTTCCACCTAACGACTTATACCACCCAGAGCGCAAACCTGATGATGCGGCAGTTCGGAATAGTGATCTACCTGGCGGGACTGGGAATCGACTCCGGAGCTCATTTCTTCGAGACCGTCTTCCGTGCCGAAGGATTGTTATGGATCGGCCTCGGTTTCCTATTGACGATCGTACCGGTCTTGATCGTCGGGTTCATCGCCTCTCAATTCTTCAAGCTAGATTACGCCCACAACATAGGTATGCTATGCGGAAGCATGGCCAATCCGATGGCCTTGAGTTATGCCAATACGACCGTCGAGGGTGACGAGCCTTCCGTATCTTACGCTACGGTTTACCCGTTATCCATGTTCATCCGGGTGATTTCTGCCCAATTATTGATCATGTTATTCACTTGACCGCTTAAAAAGTCTAACATTCGACCTGTTTTTTGTTTCACTTACCTTATCTTTGCAAGACATTTGAAACAATACTTTGATGAATGAATGAAACTATACTCAATGGGCTACTGAACTTGTTCGCTATATTTGCTTCGTTGGCAAAAATAGAAAGTAACCAAGCGCGTCAGGCCGTCAATTCTTACTTAACCAGTCACTTTGGTATCCGCTCCCATAAAGAATATATGGAGCTATTTGATGAGATACAAAGTGTTTACGATGATCCGGACTTCGATATCGATAGAGAGAGTGTTATTATCAACGTATGCAACCAGCTCAAGCCCAAATTGATTGCGGAAGACCAGCTATTGCTTCTTCTCCGTTTCATGGAGTTCGCCCATGGCAACAATGAAGGATTGAACGAGAACTTAGCCATTTTCCATAAGATCGCTACGATATTTAATATCGACACGGATACCTTTGACAATCTATACGCCTTTGTTGTCGGTAAAAAATCCCCCTCCATACTTACGATCAACGCTGATGATAGCGATAAAGACATCAACCATATCTACAGAAGGGGGTTGGAGGGCGAGATACGGGTGTTGAGACTGACCCGGTTCGACCGAATGGTCTTTATCTACCAAGGCAGCGGACGGGTATTCATGAACGATATCCCACTTACTTCCGGTATCTTCTATGGCTGGCAACGCAGCAGCGTAATCAAAAGCCCGCTATTCTTGCCGGTTTATTATAGTGATGTCCTCGATGTATTCAATCAGAATGAGCATAAGGAACGTATCTTATTAACCGGGAGGGATATCGAGTTCAGCTTCAAGAATAGCGAGAACGGTATGCACAATTTCTCTTTCAACCTTGAATCCGGCCAGTTGGTAGCCATCATGGGAGGAAGCGGCGTTGGTAAGTCTACCTTGTTAAGCATCTTAAATGGGAATATTATCCCCGGAGAGGGAAATGTATGCCTGAACGGACATCCACTGAGTGATCCGGAATGCAAGCAATTGATCGGTTTCGTGCCTCAGGATGACTTGCTGATCGAGGAGCTGACCGTATTCCAAAATCTATGGTATACCGCCCGCCTTTGTTTCGCGAACCTGACCGAAAAGGAGATCGAGGATCGTGTCAATACGATACTAGAGGATTTGGATCTGAGCAAGATCCGGGATTTGGCCGTCGGGTCTCCAATCCGGAAAACGATCAGCGGAGGGCAGCGTAAACGTTTAAATATAGCACTGGAACTTATCCGTGAGCCGGCGATCCTTTATTTGGATGAGCCTACCTCCGGCCTCTCGTCCACCGATTCCGAGAAGGTCATCATGCTGTTAAAGGAACAAACACACCGGGGACGGCTCGTGGTTGTCAATATCCATCAACCTTCGTCCGAGATCTATAAGTTGTTCGACCGCCTGTGGTTATTAGATACCGGCGGTTACCCGATTTACGACGGTAACCCGATCGAGGCGATCACCTATTTCAAACGGATCGCCAATTATACAGATCAAGACATCAGTGTTTGCGGCACCTGCGGAAATATCAATCCGGAACTAATCCTAACCATTATCGACGCAAAAAAGATAGACGATAGCGGAAACCAGACAAACATCCGGAAGATAACTTCAAAAGAATGGCATGAGTTATATGTAGCTTCCCGCCCGAAGTTCCAAGAGGTTAAGCCTACCCCCCTGCCCCCGAATCATCAGCAGAAGCCCTCGATCTGGAAGCAATTCTGTATCTTCTTGGAAAGAAACATAAAAACCAAGCTGACCAATAAGCAGTATTTGTGTATCGCCTTACTGGAGGCTCCTTTATTGGCGGTGATCGTGGCCATGCTCACCCGCTTCGTACCCGATGACGGGTATTCTTTGCTGGCGAACAAAAATCTGGTATCCTACATTTTCATGGCGGTGATTGTCGCTACTTTCACGGGATTAAGCATCAGCGCCGAAGAGATCATCAAGGACCGGACGCTCCTAAAGCGAGAACGATTCTTGCGATTGAGCCGAGGCAGTTATCTCTCGTCAAAGATGTTCTACCTGCTTTGTATCTCAGCGATCCAAAGTTTGCTATTCATAGTGGTAGGAAATTTATTGATAGGCATTGGAAGCGAGATGTTCCTTACTTGGTGGATCACGCTATGGGCAACCTCATTCCTCGCCAACCTGACAGGTTTGGTACTATCGCAATCCTTAAACTCGATCGTAGCGATCTATATAACGATACCGCTGCTTTTAATCCCGCAGATCTTACTTTGCGGCTTAGTTGTCAAGTTCGACGATTTGAGCAGGAGCGCATCCAGCCGGAACATAGTGCCCCTTATCGGTGAGGTTATCCCCTCACGTTGGGCATTCGAGGCGTTGGTTACGGAACAATTCCGGAACAACAGCTACAACCGCCTATTTTTCACGATCGAGAAAGAAAAGTTCCTAGCGCAATATTACCGGAATGTCCATGCCGACGAGGTGCGCAGCCTCATAAACAGCCTCAACCTGATCCCGGAGAAACGGGAAGAGAACACCCGGACGATCCACAACGAACTGGCCGTACTATCCCGTGCCGCCCGTATCGCCCCCTATACGTCCAAAGAGAGTTACGAGAGCTATATGGATAAAGTGGAAAAAGCCCTGCATACCCGTAGCGATAATTTCACGGCGTTATTAGAGAAAAAACGGAAAGAGGTCATTCAAGAACATGGCTCCGAATGGTTGAACACCTTGAAAAAAGAGCACCATAACTCGGCCATTGAGGAACTGGTACTTAACTCAACCAGTACCCAATTCTATAAGGAGGCTCACAACCGGATCTATCCTAAAATCGGGCAGATTTATCTGGAACCGGACAATAATTGGGGACGTGCGCCTTTCTATAGTCATGAGAAAAAATTCGCCGGTTATACATTTTCTACTCTGTCTCTTATACACATCTGACGCTGCCGACGATATGCAGTGTGTAGATC
>ERZ1027099.394-NODE-394-length-24014-cov-10.020577_pt1 | contig 24014 bp, 15 predicted proteins | sample MGYA00519408_ERZ1027099 | MGnify/ENA primary metagenome ERZ1027099 (study PRJEB26926, sample SAMN06164646) | human gut metagenome | biome: ENVO:00009003; feature: ENVO:2100002; material: ENVO:00002003 | host: Homo sapiens | place: USA | collected 2012 ...
CCCATTGTACCGTAGCCATAATCGTGTAAAGTTTTTTGTAAAGTATTTGTAAAGTAAAGCTATGCTTTTCTATTTACTCATCTTATCAAATTATCAAAATCATCAAGAAGCACCAATCCATAATTAGTATAGTTTCCTAAGTTATCTACTGAGACACCGTATACGGAAAAGCTCTCATTGGCGAACTTGATCCGGGCAATCTCATGGCCTTTCTGGTTCTGCATGTTCATGTAATCGCACATACGATCCCAATCTGTGGGGCCGATGAACAGGGAGGTGATCCTCTTGCCTTCCTTTATCGGGAGGCCGATAACGTAACTCTTGATTTGCTCACACTTGGAGACAGATTCTTCAAACGTCATTGTTTTTGAGGTAAAGATATACAAAAAAAGAACGTCCACCGAATATCTAGAATGGCGGACGTCCTAACCTTAACTATGTATGCCGATACCCGACCGACAACGCAAAGGTAGACATTAATTAACGCTTTATCATTTCTTGTGTATGCTAGATAACATAGATTTGATATTTAAGATTTTGAAAAACATACGCTCCAACCATCCAATACGAAATCTATTGCATTGACAATTAAAATCTTAACAACGCATTCAATGAACTTAACAGATTGTTTTCCTATTTTTGCACCGAGGAGATAACATTTTTATGAGTAAAAAGAACTTGACTATATACAAGGTAGATGCGGAGAGCCATCTACCTCTTCCCTATGCGGATGAAGGCATTCGCGCTGGTTTTCCCAGTCCGGCTCAGGACTATATGGAACTCGCTATCGATCTGAATAAAGAATTGATAAAGCATCCCACCTCGACTTTCTATGGTCGTGTTGTCGGTGACTCGATGAAGGACGAGGGTATTGAGGAAGGCGATATTCTTGTGATCGACAAGTCGCTGGAACTAATGGACGATGATCTGGCAGTTTGCTTTATCGATGGGGATTTTACGGTGAAAAGGGTAAGACTGGAATCGGACGCCGCATGGCTGGTACCCTCCAACGCTAAATATCCGCCTATCAAGGTCACCAAAGATAATGAATTCATGGTATGGGGGATCATCACCTACACGATCAAGAAAAACGGGAGGAAAAGACAATGATCGCTCTCGTGGATTGCAATAATTTCTACGCATCATGTGAGCGTGCCTTCAATCCTAATTGGAATAACCGCCCTGTTGTCGTATTGTCTAATAATGACGGTTGTGTGATCGCTCGATCAAACGAAGCGAAAGCATTAGGTATAAAGATGGGAGTGCCAGCCTATCAGATCAAGAACGAGATCGAGCGGTATGGCATTGGCGTGTTCTCATCCAATTATACGTTGTATGGGGATATGTCCAACCGGGTAATGACAATGCTTTCCTCCTATTCTCCAAACATTGAGGTGTATTCGATCGACGAATGTTTTTTGGATTTCTCCGGTTTTGAGAGATACGACCTGAAAGAATATGGAGAAGAGATAGTACGAACTGTCTCCAAGGGAACCGGGATACCCGTATCGATGGGTATTGCCCCGACAAAAACTCTCGCCAAGGTCGCAAACAAATTTGCGAAGAAATATAAAGGGTATAAAGGCGTGTGTATCATTGACACGGAAGAAAAACGGATCGAGGCGCTCAAACGGACTGAGATCGGAGACGTATGGGGTATCGGTCACCGATACACGAAACGGCTTGCCTTATATGGTGTAAGCACGGCATACGATTTCGCCCAGATGCCTAAAGCTTGGGTACGTCAACAAATGACAGTCGTAGGTGAACGTACTTGGAAAGAATTGAACGGGGAACCATGCATAGACCTAGAGCTGGTAACCCCAGATAAGAAACAGATATGTACCAGTAGGGCATTTGGCGAGGCGATATCCGAGATTGAGGGACTGGAAGAGGCCGTATCCTCTTACGCCAGTATTTGCGCAGGAAAGCTTCGCAAACAAAGATCCTGCGCTCAAGCGCTCATGGTATTCATACATACGAATAATTTTCGGGAGGATCTACCTCAATACTTCCAGAATTGCGTGGTCAAGTTACCGGTACCAACGAACAGTACACCGGAGATCGTGCACTATGCGTTGATAGCCCTCCGGAACATTTACAGGAAAGAATATTTTTTCAAGAAAGCCGGGGTTATTATCATCGATATCGTTCCTGATAGTGCGATCCAGCAAAACATGTTCGATAACGTGGATAGAGAGAGACTAAAGAAGCTCATGAAAGTGGTAGACCGATTGAATAGCGGATTTAACAGGAATAATCTTACTTTAGCGGTACAAGGTGGCCGGAGGAAGTGGAAACTGAAACAAGAGCTCCTATCCCCTTGTTATACTACAAGATTGTCTGACATCATAAATATTAAATGATATGTGCTTCTATAACTCAATGTCCAAGAAGGCGAAAGAACTTGCGGCTCGTTATGGTCGGAATCTAAGCGTGGTAGAAATCGCTGAAAAAATTCTGGAGGAACAAGAGCAATACAGGGTTAACGCATTCACTTTTCCAGACTATCCGATTATAACCGCAGATCCGGAGGTGCAAAGTTTCAAGTGGGGCTTGATTCCGTTCTGGGTTAAGGACAAGAAGCAAGCTGATGAGATAAAACGCATGACATTGAACGCACGGGCTGATACGATCTTTCAGAAGCCCTCGTTTCGGGAACCGATCATGAAGAAAAGGTGTATTGTACCTAGTACTGGCTATTTCGAATGGCGGCATGAAGGAAATAAGAAGATACCTTATTACATATACGTAAAAGATGAGCCTATATTCTCGATGGCGGGGATTTATGACGAGTGGCTGGATAAAACAACCGGTGAAGTTGTAAAAAGCTTCTCAATCATTACAACCGATCCAAATTCACTAACGGATTATATCCATAATACGAAGCATCGCATGCCGGCTATTTTGTCCATGGAGGACGAAGAAAGATGGCTAGATCCGAAGCTAGCAAAAACAGAGATTGAAAGATTGCTCCGCCCATTTCCTCCCGAAAAGATGGATGCGTATGTCATTAATAATGATTTTTTGAAGAAGAAGGCTGATGATCCTACGATATTGGATAAGGCTTCATAAACATAAAAAATGAACATCTGACTTGGTTGAAGAGGGATATGCGAAGTTAACTAATTATCTGCTAATGTGTCTGCCAGAGAATGGGGCGTGGCACTGTTTATTTTACAGACCCATAGCGATACGCAAAATTAGATCATGTCTAATAAAAAGAACTATTAGGCTGTTCATTGTATGGTAATTCAAATGGTTCTCGATCATCTAATTCATTTTCCATTTTAGTAATACTTTCATCTTTAATTCTCCCTGTATAGGTATATAAGCCATTACCTCTATTCTGGATAAAAATACTACAATTGTAGCCACCGCCTCCAATTGGGATACCAGTAGTCGGAGGGTTCCAAAAGTCCAAAACGCCAACAAATGCATCTGTAAATCTAGGGTCATGCCGAAATGCTTCTATATATCTATCCAACTGCGTATATGCAATTCCTCGACCATACCATTGTAAACTATCTGATTTTATTTCTCCTACATATACATAACAATCTCCCAAACCATCCTCACCTCTCTCGTCATTTATAGCGACCAAATCAGCTCGACCTCCCCCTATCTCAAATTCAGTATATAAATTATATATAGGAAGTAGATCATCACTGCCTAAAAATACCTCCTGTACCAAACTATGCATGTCATTACCTATCTCTAATTCAGTTTTTAAATCATTCTTAACGCCAGACACAATAGCCCTTTGAACAACCGAAATATTTGTTTTTTGTTGTATGCGCTCAATTATTTCCGATTGATCAATAGCTTGTTTTCTATTATCAACCATATTTTCACCCAGATGCTTCGACTGTTGCGATACCCGGGAAGTTCTCTCTTTCTGCTGTCTCTCCGCTTTCATGGTCATTCAATTTAAGGATTTAACTATTCTTTCTCTTTCGCCTCTTTATCTGGATCAAGCCCAGCCTCTTTCATGAACTTAGCAGCGGCTTTCGCTTGTTCCTCTTGGGTCTCTGCACAGGCTCTCAATGGGCCTCCGATAATAGAACCGAAAGGAATTCCCTGCAACGCATCGGTCGCAACATGCGAGGGTGTAGGATCTTTTGCCATAGTGATTACTTTTAAGGATTTCCCAAATGTAGGGAATTATTTTTGGAAAAAAGGGCATAATTAGCATAAAAAATTAAACCGCCCCACCTTCCCAGGCAGAGCGGCTGAAAACCTAAAACACTAATACCATGAAAAACACTACTATTCTCGATATGGGAATCCTCATGTCGGGGATTTTCATATCTTTTTACAAACCAGCCATCGTACTACATGGCCGATACCTATTACGACCAGTCCGGATAACAAGCCTATAGCCCACCCTCCTGCCTCAATCTTTATTTTCTCCCATCGAGACAACTCCTTCTCCACAGGGATCGGGACCTCGACTTTGCGATCGACATATACCTCTTTCGAAGGGAGATATAGCGTATCCCTAGGAACTCTCATGTTGGCGATCACGTTACCGAGGCTATCCAAGGCGAACATGAGCTCTACGTTCTTGGTGTTGGCCATGTCCAGCCAACGAAGGACTACCTTACCGTTCTCATCGCATTCCATCAACGCACGGATGGAGGCGCTATCGACTGGCATTGGGTAAGGTACCAACTTGTCTATATAGATCGAGTCTATACGATTCTCGATAGCGACAGGCTGTATCTTGGTTCGACACCCGGACAAGGCGAGGATACCGGCTATCGCCAGCATCCCACAAATCATTCCCGTTCTCATAATAAATTCCACCCCGCAATAACATCCGACATATCCGCTTCTCTCCCATTCTCAAAACGGCTCATCCCTGCCACGATCCGGATCATCTGTTCTCGGTCGTTGATGTCGATGGGATCGTCAGCCGGGATTCCAGCGTAGTCAGATACAAATTGAATATACTTTTCCGTATGGTTCTCTTTCGGCGGTGCCCATCTTCCTATCATCTGACGGATAGTCTTTAGATGGTAGTTCCTGCCGTAGTTCGACAGGATCTTGAAGATCGCCCTGTAACCGTATGCCATCGATTTAAATTGCTTGAACTCTCGATCAGAGCTTGTCTTCTCGCCTTGGAAGACATCGCTGTTCCTTCTGATGTTCCCGGGGTTGTTGTTACGTAATCCCCGGGGTAAATTGTTATTTCTCATTCCTTATCCTCCCTCATTAATAACCGTTCTGCGGCTCACGATCGCCACATTTCTTTTTCTCACACCTCTTTAAAGCCAGTTCTATCTTCACGTCCGAGTAGCTCTCTTTTAAAGTGAAAAGCTCGTCCTGCACCTGCCGGAGCCGTCCGGTCTGCTCAACGAACCGTTCCTCCTTCTCAGACAACTGCTTTTGCAAGAACTCGTTATACTCACGCAGGGCCTTGAACTCCTCCACGTCAGCTTGAGCGTCCGCTATACGGGCGTTCGTCTTACGGTTCATCCACGCACGGATGCCCCATTTTATCCCCTCGATCCCGCCCATCGCACCGATTATCGCCAATATCGTATTCAAATCAACTCCCATGACTCATTTTCTTTTAATATATACGGGGGCTTTTATTTGCCCGCCCCCGATAAGGCGTCACTCACCCTCGATCAAGTCGACCACCTGTCCGTAACCGCCGATCGTCAGCACTACGGAAGCGATACGCTTGATCAACGTCGCCTCCTCGGTAGTGATATCTATCTCCCCGTCCGACTCCGCTATCTTCTTGCCCAGCCGGTAAACCTTGTATTTATCCTCATAGGGCAGTTGAAAACTAGGGCTGTCCGCGAAGAAGAAGATATTCTTGTACAATACCCTTGACAGGATACCGTTCGTCTCCTTGCCGTCAAAACCTTTCACGCTCACGTTAAAATTCACTCTCATACTCTAATCCTTTATTTATTTTGGTTCTATATAAAATATCCTGTTATTCGAATCCCACTTGACATAGAACACGTCACCCTTCGAGCCCGGGAGATTGTTCATCGTCGGGATGGGGTTAATCCCAACACACATTCGCCGGAAACTAGGATCGTCTCCCGGTAAGCCTGTCTTTATCTGTACACGGAAATATGGATTCGGCCATTGTTGCCCCAACATCTCCATCCCGAACTGCCCCATATTAAATTTGATATTACTGCCGGAATAGATTATATCGTCCTTATTCATCACGAAATCCCCGCATTGGACAAGTTTGCAATCAATGGCACGAGCAAAAATATTATCGACGCTCACATATCCTTGGGTGTTTACGATAAATTGCCCGTTGACGTTAAGCACGTTATCGTTATTATCCGGATCAAATATATGAACGGACCGATTCCCCTTCCTAATGACCGTGTTCCCGTTCAGCTCTATCCCGTCTATCGCCACCGATATCCAGTTCTCCACATCCTTGGTCTTGGCGAAGATCTTGGTGGCGTCGGCCTCGGTGATAAAGCCGGACGACATGATCTCCTCCATCCTCTCGTCCACGGCCGTCACGACACCGGATATGCGATCGTCCAGCACCCTGAAATCGGAGTACGTGGCGTATATCCCCAAGTCCGGCCTGTCGGACAGGTTGTTGTACCCGCTCGATCCGGCCTTTATCTGGATGTTCCCGGCTATCACCCCGCTAGCGAGGTCGAAGTAGGTATTCCCGTCCGGGGACTTGATCAAGCCGATGGTCATGCGCCCCGGAAGTATCTCGGTATAGCCATAGACCGCCTCCCAGCTCCTCGTACCGTCGAACTCCGTGCCCAGCGTGCCCACGAGGAAATAGTAATACCCGTCCCCGGGATCGATCTTGGGACGTGCGTCATGGGTCAGCAGGTACGTGCCGGCAGACCCGTTCTTGACGCACTTGAGATACAGGTAATACGAGCCCTTGTCATCGCCGAGATAAGGCGAGGTATAGGCCTCGATATCCCAGAAAGAGTACTCCGAGACGGCGTGGGACACGGATATGGAGTCGATGCCGAGCGTCATGTGCTGGACGATACCGGCGGGGGCGGTGAACACCTTGGTAGTGTCGTTCATCACGAAATCCGGGATATACTCCCGGGGACCCGTCTTGCTATCGACGTATCGGTATTGCAGTTGCTCCGACCCGACACGTACCTGCATCGTGCTCACGGTGACAGGGTTGATCGAGGCGCCGAAACCCTCGATCGCCCTCTCCAGCATCTTGCCGGTCTCGACCATGTCACGCCATCTGCGCCGGGTCAACGACAGCGCCTCCTTGTGCTTCTTGTCGGTGACCACCTCCTCCGCCTCCAGCTTTCCGAGATCGTCCGACAGGTAACCGGCCACGGGGGTGTTGGATAGCTCAAGCTCCGGGCTATGGGGCTTGTTTATGTAATCCCTCACCCCCGTGATCCGGATCAGGATGCCCTCCCTCTGGAACTGGGTATCGCTGAAATCGACATAGCCCCCGGGGATAAGCCTCGCCCCGATAGCCAACCAGCGTTTCCTCGCCCAGATGCCGTCAAGCTCCCCCTTGAACGTGAACTGCCGCTCCTCACGCTCGTAGAGGTAACGAGCGGCCTCACGGAACATGTCCCAGCTCGCCCCGGTCTTGGTGGCGTTGTCGCATACGTAGGCGGCGGGAAGGGATATGTTGAAGACGGCGTACCTGTCACCCACCTCCGGATACAGGGAGGCGTTCGGCAGCGTCATGCCATCCTGCTCGGACGAGACGATCTCGAACTTACGGCCGTCATGTACGTACTTTACATCGAACTCACGGCCCGCCAGACGGCCTGTCTGGAAGATCACGGTCATGGTCTGGCCGGCGATCAGGCAATCCTCGAAATTGAGGTTGGCGGGGACCGATGAGTCATAGAAGTTGTAAAACGTGACGTCGTTCCCGTCCGTGTCCTTGCCCGGCTCCGTATCAGTCTTGCTCACCGTGCCGACACGGGAGGGATAGATATCGCTCGCGTCGTAGCTGTCCTCGTTATGGGATGACAGCTCCTTGTCCGCACGGGTGACGTACATCCCGTCAGGATCGGTCTTGTATCGCCTGCCTTGGTACTCCAGCTCCTGCGACTTGGGAAGCAACAATGTCTGGCTACCGTAGGCCGAGTAATCGATATTCCGCTCGCCGCCTTGCACGTACAATATCTCCACGGGGAGGTTGTCGCCTTGGTTCGCGCGACCGACACCCGGAAGGAAACCGTTTCCCTTGCCATAGCTGAGAGCGACCGGTGCGTCCTTGAAGTACTCCACCTTACGAAGGTTGACCGTCTTTCCGACGATCTCCAGCTCGGTATCGAACTCCTGCGTGAGCCGTCCAAGGACAGACCAGCAACTCTCGTGATTGAACGACAGCAGTTTCTCCGGGGCCTCGATCACCGTGCCGACCGTCCAGCCGGAGTCATAGAGATTGAGGTTGTCAACCAGCAGCTCCACGAACATCCCCGGCGTGGCCGTCATCACGAACTTGACCTTGTACGGCTTGTCCGACAGCAGCTTGTACTTGTATTTCCTCAAGATCTCCTCGTTGCCGCCGAACGTCACCTTATACTCGAAATTCCTCGTGCCCTTCTTCTCGAAGTCGGAGGGATACCAGAGCGTGTACCGCTCCCCTTGGAACTCGACGTACGACCCTGTCGGCAGCTCCACGTGTCCCGGGAGGGAGTAATGAAGCTCCACCTTCTTGGCCTGCGCTATCGCCCGGTAGCGGTAGCTGTCATCGTCCACCGGGATGTCGAGCAATACCTTGCCTGTCTTATCATATATTTCCATGTCTATTCTATTTAGGTGTTATCCCTATCGGGTTCACTCCCGACATTTGATTCTCCTTGGCATCCCATTAATCCGCATAAAAATCATCCACATAATTACATTGGCTCAATGACGAGCAGCTATATTTTTTCCCGGTGATGACATCCTCGAACCCGAAGTCCACCCCGTCCCTGTAAGGCTCGAGGTCATGGGTCAATACCCCGTTCTCCCGGATCCTCACGTAGGCGACACGGGCCCTCCCTATGGATGGTAGCCAGCTGGAGGAGCCGTGGTTGTACACGCTGCCGATAGCCAGCGGGGCGGTGTTGGCGCCAGCCACCTCCCCGCTGGATGCGTAGCCCGTGAGGATCCCGTCAACCCTGGCGCCGTCCTTGTCCATGGTTATGGTATGCGCCCCTGTGCCCAGATCCCCGACGTTCCCGGTCTGCATCCGTCCGAACATGGCGTTGTACGTACCGTTCGACTCGAGATACAGCACGAAACGGTCATTCGAGGAGAAGGAGGTCCGGGAACCGACACCAAGGACCGCCGAGGCCTGGCGACGCATGAGCCGGACCTCCATCTCCGCCACCGATATGTCCGCCACCACGATGTCGGTCAGCAAACCCTCCGCCCCGCTGAATGACATGTATATGGCGGGCATGGCGCGAGGCATGGCGATGGCCACCGCCTTTGTCGCCGCTATCGAGTTGTCGTGCGTGGATACGGCCAGGATGGTCACGGCCCCGTCGGCCAGGGGTGTCAGGCCGCCGTCCACGTCGATCGCCGCCAGCGTGTCCCCGGCGGCGACCGACCATGTGACCCCGGTCCTCGTCGTGTTGGCGGGATCGTAGGCGATCGTGTACCGCTCGGGGGCCGATACCGTGTCCGGGCCCTCGATGGAGATCCCCGTCAACGTGTCGGTCATCACCTTGTACTCGATCGTGTCGACCCGCATGGCCGACTCCGTGGCGTCGTCCCCCACCTGCATGTACACGGTCTTTTGCCCCTCTTCAGCACTCAGGACATAAGGGATCACGGAAGCCTTGGGGTCGGGCCACGCCATCCATCCGATGGGGGAGAGATCCGGGGTCTCGGCGGCCCGGTAACGCGTGGGGACGCCTTCCTTGTCGGCCATGACGGTCACCTCCCGGACGGGCGTGACGGCCGCATCGTCATTGATATAGATATTTTTAAGCATCAGCGGTACGTACGGGTCACGGTACTCTATATTGATGACACGTACATTGCTCTCGTTGTACAGGTTCTTGACCTGCACGTAAACCGTCTTGCCGCCAAAACCGGACGACAACGTGTAGGGCACGTCCGTGATACCCCCCGGCAGGTCTATCCAGCTCACGGCCGGGAGATCCCGCGTCTCGCCGATACGGTATGCCGTGGCCGTCCCGACACAATTGAGGTGTATCGTTATGTCAGGGAACCTGACCACGCCGTCGCCGTCATCCCCCACGACCGCGGCGTCACGCAGCCATACGTCGGTGTTCTCCGGGGAGTCGTTCGACCTGTATTCCTCGACGATGACGAAGGATATGACCGGATAGTTGGTGGACACCCCCTCCGTCTGGGCGATGAAATCAATATTTATGGTCCCGTTGTCGGGCCGTATGTCCTCTATCACCATCATGTCTGTCTTGTTCCCCTTTTGCTCGATGGCGGGGGTATGGGTATCGCCGATCCGCATCGCCAGCTTGCGACCGTCCCCGTAGACGAATCCCCCGTAGGCCTTGACCGTGTACCTGTACTCCCCGTCCAGCCCGGACAGCTCGATCCTTGACTTGACGGACTCGGAGACCGTGTTCCCGTACCCGGTGGCCCACAGCGTGGAATACACGCCGGACGGTATCCCCTCGATCTCGCAATATCCCCCGGTGTTGATATTGCCCCACTTATAGGTGGAGCCGTCCTGGAGCCGGGCCATCGACAGGGTGGAGGCCCTACCGTAGGTATCGACCAGCCCCGTGAGGGTGGCGGCCTTGCCGCCGTCCGCCCTGAAATCGTTCCATCCCTCTCCTGCCGCCTCCGCGGAGGAGCCGCAGAGATTGACCTGGTAGACGGCGTTGATGTTGGTGAAGTTACCGATCATGTTCGCCACCTTGACATCAAAGAACGCCTCCAGCGTCACCCCGTACTCGGACAGTATCCCGCCCGTCCCGCCGTAGGATACGCGGATGTCCGTCTTCCTGTCGTACCCGGAGAGGCTGTCCTCGGGGATCGACAGGACGAGGCTGTTATGGTCGGCCCCGTCTCGGGCCACGCCCCGTATCAACCGGAGGTTACCGTCCTCGGCGAGGGTGAACGCCGGCCCGGCCCCGTCCGGCACGGCCCCGATCGGGAGGTCGAAGGAAAGGATCACCTTGATGCCGAGCTTGTCGGTCATGGCGCTCCTGAGTATCGGCGTGACCTCCTCCGGAAGCAGCGTCCTCGTCTCGATCTCCACCGTGTAGGCCGAGGTTCCGTTCAATCCCAGCACGCGTACCTTGTAGCGGTAGACACGCCCCACGGCCAGTCCCGTGTCCTCGTACGCGTGTACCGACTGGTCGTCAACCGTACCGACCTGGGCGTACGCCCCCGTATCGTCGGCCCGGTAAATGGCGTAGGAGAGGAAATCGGCGACCTGCCCGACGCCGTAATCCCACGCCAGCCTGATGGAGGTGGCCGTTCGGCCGTCCACCCGCAAGCCCGTGGGAGGTTGGAGGTCCACGTAGGTCTTGGCCGACACGTAATCGCTCAATGTCCCGGCCTTGTCGTCCCTTACCGGGCGGATCTTGTAGTAATACGTCGTGTCCGGGGACAGCCCGGATATAACCGCCTTGTTCTCCACGTCCAGCCCCACCGTCTTCAGCGGCGCATACCCGGTCTCCGGGAGGTCGGAGGCGAATATCTCGTACCCGGTGTCCTCCACGCTCGTGTTGTTCCACCACAGCTCGATAGCGGAGGACGACACGGTACGCGAGGACAGCCCGGTCACCTCGCTCCGGTAGTCCGGATCGGGGACGGCGTCGAAAAGCAGGTACTCGGGGAACTCGGACACGTTCATGCGGACGGTCCCGCGCAAAGGCATTTCCGTCACCGCGTCACCCCATGCCCCGCGCCGTCCCTCGTCCGTGCGCTCTATATAATCGCATACCGCCTCCACCTGGCGCCACGCCAGCGAGACATCGTACAGGATCTCGGGCTTGCCGCCCTCCGTGGGGCTCTCATACTGTTGGGCCGCAATGTTGTTGCCGCTCGCCGACGCCTTGGCGTTCACGGCCCCCACTATGGGGAAGTAAGGGTTCTCGTCCACCGTGGGCAGCACGACGACCTCGTCGCCCTCCACCGGGGCGGAAGGGTATGAGGCCTCGCCGGAGGCGTGGCTGCCCCGGCTTTTCACCACCCACTTCCCGCCCTCGTAGCGTTCGTGGCGTGCGGCCGCCATGCCGGTACGGTCGCGGTCATAGCCGAGCGTGTCCGGCACGTTCTCCGGACTGGCTATCTCGGGGACATGGGTGGTCACGCGGGTTACCAGCGTCACGCGCTCGGGAACGGGTATCTCCACCCCGGCCACTCCCGTATTCCCCGTGTCATTGTAATAGACGCAATAGGCTCCCTTGTCCTCACCGACCTTCTTGAAGCAGTAGATCATGATCTTATCGTCCGTATCCACGTATTTCCTGCCTGTATACACATAGCCCCTCAGACGGTTGCGCATGGTGGCCACCCACCAGTACGCCCTCGATATGGGATACGCCCCGTTGGAGAGGATGTTGCCGAAAAGCCCCATGGCGGAGAAGCTTGTCCGGTTGTAACCGACCTCGTACGCCTCGATGGCGGCGTACCTGGCGCCGGGGGAGGTGTCCCCGCAGTCGTCCCAGTGCCACATCTCGAAACCCGGGCCCTGGCCCCATTGCCCCGTATTGAAATAATTGCTCTCACACTCCGTGGAGTAATAGTTCACCATGTCGAACCCTAGGTACATGAGATACATCGACGCCCTCACGATATAGGAGCCCTTGACATCGGCCCTGTGGCGGTCGGGGATGAGCCAGTCCCCGATATAACGGCCCGGCTTGCTGAAGCACTGGAAAGGGCTGTTGGAGTCACGTCCGCCGGCCTCCCCGTAACCGAACTCCGTGAGCCACAGCTCCACGGACGGGGCGTAGCGGTCACGCAGGGCTATTATCTCGCGGATATTCGTACCGCCCTTGATGTCAACGGCGTATTCCAAGGGTATAGCGTATTGCGTCTTCTCCGTGCTGCCGCTGTGCTGGTCGCCCGTTATGGAGAAGTACCGGTGCAAGGACAGGACATCGACCGGGATGTCGGCCCCCGTCCGATTCGACCTGTGGTGGAGCATCGCGGAGAGGTAATAGCCGGGATTCACGCCGGCGGTGCCGCTGCCGATGGCCAGCTGGGAGGGATCGGCGCGCTTCACGCCGAACGGCCTCCCGCCGTCCTCGTCGGCCATCGCGCCCCCGTGGCCGTCGGCGGCGGCCGATGTTATCGCCGCCCACTCCTCCGGGCGGGTATAGCCACGCCAGCCCTCCCAGTCCTTGTCCGGCTCGTTCTCGATCTCTATCCCGCTGATCAGGCCAAGGCCGGTGGCCGTATCCGTGTCGAGCGGCCAGAACAGGCCGGAGCCATCGACGGCGCGCTTTCCGAACTTCGCGGACAGGGCGTAGGCCAGCTTGCCCATCGTCTTGTAGGAGCCGGCGTCATAGGTGACACTGAAATACCTGTCCGCGCCGCCCACGCCACGGGCAGGCAACGCTTTCCACGCGCCGGGCAGCCAGTAGCAGTCGAGTTGCCGGTTCTGCCTGTTGCTTCCGGCCTTGTCGTAGATGCAATAGTCGAACACCGAGGTGAAGGTCAGGTAAGGACACAAGCCGTGACGCCTGTAGGTACTGTCCAGATGGGCCACAAGCCTGTCGCCGGTACCGTTGTTGTTCTTGATCCAGCCGATATCGTCAACCCCGAAACGCATGTCGGCCACCCTTTCCCACGCCACCATGCCGGACTTGTCCCACGAGGCGAAATGCCCGGGCGATATATAAAGGCGCACGTGGCTTCCCGAGCACATCGAGTGTATCCTGCCCTGCTGGTACGCGTGCCCGTTGACGCAGAAGAACTCGTCCACGGTCTTGCGGGCGGTCGATCTCCTCAAGGGAGACCTTATGCCCTCCGGCATGGTGGAGGCCGGGCGGCCGTAGAGAAGGAGGTTGTTGATACGGTCGAGGGTCGGGTTGTACTCGGCGCTTGCGGGGAATCCCTCCTGCCCCTGTGCCAGGCCGGAGAGACCGCCGATGTCGTTCAGGTCGAAGGAGAGCTTGAGGTAGCGGAACACCCTCGAGCCGAAATCGATGGAGGCCCAGCCATTGTACGCTATCCGGATCTCTCCCGCCTTCTCCCACGCGTAACCGTGGTCACGCATGCCATGGACCGAGAACCTCGGCTTGCCGGCGGAGTAGGCGTACAGCCTGTCCAGCGTGTACGGGGCGAACAGGTCTATGTATACGTCATAGGGCGATGAGTTGCGACCGTACGGGTAATTATACCAATACGTCTTGTAGTCCTTGTTCGACGTGTCCGGGTATCCGGTGTCCTTGAACGTGTTGGCCCCCACCTCGTCGACCATCCTGTCCACCGAGCAGGGATTGCCGTCCGGGTCCCTCATGTCGCTGGCGTGTTGCTGCGAGAGGTTCTCCCGGGTCAGGTTGATACGGTAGGCCCTCGACATGTCCTCGCTGCCGACCGTGCGGAAGCACACGGGATCGGAGGTCTCGGAGAGGTATTCCACGCCATGGTTGGTCTTTATCGTCTTGATATACACGTAATACTCCTTGTTGGGCGCCAACCCCGTTATCGCCATCCGCTGCAACGTCCCGGGATCGGCGGGCGGGGGCGTGCCGGTCACCCGTATCAAACCCGCCCACACCTTCGGGCTGTCGGCGTCAACGGGGCCGTTGGCGTATCGCATGTCGTATTCGGTTCCCCTGTCGTAGATGTTATTCGCGTAAGGGGCCGTCCATTGCGCCGTGCAGGAGGAGCGATCATAGTAGACAACCTGGAAATCCTTGATACGCTGGGGCGTGGGATACTCCACGTCGCCCAGGATCACGTGCGTACGGATATAGGTAGTCCCGCCCACCGTGTTGTAGATGAGCATCGCCACCGTGCCGTCCTTGAGCGGAAGGTCCACTGTCCCGAGAATGCCCCTTGAGAGGGATATCTGCTTGAATCCCGTCTGGAATATGAGGATATACCCCTCGTCACCGTCCGTGGCGTTCGTGATCGTCAGCCCGTAGATCACGCTATCGCCGGATAGCGTCACCTTGGCGTATCGTGTCGTGGCGGCGTTTACGCATATCTTGTTACCGCTCGGCGTGACCTCCCGGAAGAGACGGAGATAGGTATCGGGCATCTGGAGCCGGCCTTGGTCGTCCCACCTCCACAGGCCGTTCACGAGGCTCCACGCGTAATAGTCGTACGGCGGCCGCGTGCCTACGGCGTAGATGCCCTCCCCGTCAGGCCCCCCGGGGAAGGCGGTCTCGAGGTCGTCGTACGTGTCGAAACGCCCGGCTATGCTAAGGCCCTGCACCACGGGGGGAGGGAGCACCGAGGACGGATCGGCGTGTATCCATCTGTCCCTCTCCCTCAAGAGGATGTCACCATCGGTGGCGTTCTCCACGCCGTCATCCACGTCGGTGAGTTCCGGCAGCCGCCTCGCCCCGGGAAGCCCGGCGTACCAGACCGACTTGGCGGGGATATGGTAGTTACGGTTCGTCGCCTTGTCCACCACCGGAACGATCATGTTGTCCAGCGAGGATCCCTCCGGCATCTCGCTTATCTTGCGTTTCAGGATCTCGACGGGCGGGGCACCATCCACGGACGTGGAGAGGGGCTCGTCCACGGATAGCGTGGGGGCGTACGAGGCCGGCGTGACCGTCCTCCTGCCCGGCGACATGTCTATGAAACGGCCGTCCTCCTCGGTCGTCACGAGAGCCCCGTCCTCCGTGGCCAGCAGGTAGACCAAGTCCCCGGACCCCCGGAAGGCCGTGAACGCCAGCGTCAGGCTGAACTCCACGATCACGCGCCCCGAGAGGCTCGAGAGGCTCCACCCGGACGTGGACTTATAATGGCATTTATAGTCCTTGCCCGTATCGACGTAGCCCAGCGAACGCTCCCCGGGCCGGATCAGGTCGTTGAAGAAAGCCGTGTAGCACCGCCAGAAACGCTCTATCGTATCGGTGACCAGACAGCACTTGAACGTCACGTCCTTGCCCTCGAACACCACGGTGTCGGCGTCATACAGCACGCCGTCCATCGTGGAGAACCTGCGGGTGAGGTTCTGCCTCACGGCGGCGGACCTGAGAACGTCGTCCCGTCCCTCCTCCACCATGACACCGTACGTGTCGAGGGGGACCCCGTCGAGGCTGTAGGATGACCCCGGGATCAAGACCCCGCCACCTTGCGCCGCCGGGTAGGTATCCTCCCTCATGGGGAAATCGTCGGCGAAACGGAGGCTGAGCGAGACGAGGCGGTCCGCCGTGCGCCCGTACGTGACACGGCCCGGCTCCGACAGCAACCGCAACCTCCACTCACGACCGAGGGCCGGGACACGCACCGTCCGGTAGCCGGGTCTCGCCACGTACGCTATGAACTCGTCGACGTCCATCGCCGGGTCGCTGGCGACAAGGGGGATCGTGAGCTCCTTACCCGACAACACGGGATTCTCCAAGTCCACCTCGATGCCGTCCTCCTCCGGCCACACGTTCTTGTCCGGCTCAACCAACGCGGGGAAGGAGAGAAGACCGTCGTAACCTCCCTCCGTGATCCACACGCCGAAATCGGTGTAGGCGTCCTTGCCGTCTATGTATAACTCACCCCTCATAAGATCACCACGGTATTATCCTTGTCTATCTCAACCTCTCCCCCGATATTCACCAGCAGGATCACGGCGTAGTCGCTCGCCACGACCCTAGCCTTGCCGCCGTGCATGAGGATCACCTTGTGAACACGCTCGTTATCGTCTATCGTTATCACCGCATCCGTATCACCTATCACGGCGATATTGCCGGGATTGGTTACGTCCACGTGGCCGGAGTCAACGTACACCCCGTAGGGCATCACGTGACCGGCCATGCCACGGAACATGTCTAGCGACGGGAAATCATTCTCCGCGCAAAACTCACGCCCCTGCGGGCTGAAGAACAGCCACACGAGGCTTCTCCAGTCCGTCACCCCGTTAGAACCACTGCATGCCCCGAGCGAGAGGGCCGATTTGATTATGTCGTTAACCGTCTCCATCATTATCTTGATCTCATTAATATACCCTTGTCGTTAATAGTCTTTATACCGGAGGCCGCCGACTTGGTATTGGCCTCTATCTTTTCGGATAGAGCCTCTATACGTCCGGAGATCTCCGCAACCTTGGCCGTGTTCTCCGACACCTTCCCGGACAGGTCCTTGATCGCCTCCACGTTCTTCCAGCCCCTTGTCTGGAGGTCGTAGATGAAGCGCATCTGGTCGGCTATACCCGTCACTTGCACCAACGTCCTATCTAAAAATATAAGCTGGGTGGACATCTTACCGTCTATGACATCCGCGGAGTCCTGAGAGATGGAACCAACGCCCTTGGACGAGGCCGTACGCCCGTCGTCCTCCTCTACCGCGTTACCGGTATTGAAATATTTGTCGGCCCAACCAAACTTACGGTCGAGGTCGTCGGCCAGCTCCTGCGCCTTCCGATCCAGATAATCCTGTTCCCAGTCGCTGATATAATCGTCGGACCAGAACTCGAGCAGCTTCTCCCGGATCTCTTTCATGGGATCGGAAGCGGCGGCCTTGATCGACTCCGTGACCATGTTCCTTATCATCTTCCTCACAAGATCCTTGGCCGATTGCGCCTTGTCCTCCCCGGCGGCCCACGCGTCGGCGTAAGCGTTGGCGAAATCGTCGATCGCAGATTTTATGTCACTACCGAAAATGGCGTCCTTGCCGGCCTCCTTGTTATCCGCTATGGTATTATTGATCTTGTCTATCTGGTCCCGCCACTCCTTGATACGGTCATTGTCGGTTTTCTTCTTGTCCTCCTCCTCCTTGATCTGGTTTTGGATAAGCACTTTTTGCTGTTCCAATAGCTTATTCTGCTGGTCGATAAGCTTGGAGGCATCCTTGGAATAGGCTTTCTCGATGGACCTGCCCAGCTTCTCGTAGGACTTGTCCAACGTTTCGATCTGATCCTGCAGCGCTTTTATCTTTTTTTCGTGACGCTTGTCACTATTGAAAATATTAAAGACAGATGTCAGAACTCCAATACTCCCCTGTATGATACCAACAGGATTAGCAGAAGCGATGCTCGTCGCCAATTGACTGGCGGAACCCATTAAATTTGACAGATCACTAAGTAGCTGTTGGGTGGCCTCGTCTCCGGCCAAGCCCATCTCGTTAAGCCCACCAACTATGGCATCAAATCCACCCTTAACCATATCAATAGATGCCGCAGTATCCCGGAACATCTCTTTAAGAGCATTCTTTTTTGTTACATCATCCTCGGCCTTCTTGTACTGTTTCAGATGCTTTGAAAGTAGCCCGAAGGGGTTCATAGTCCGAATCTTCTCATCGACCTCTTTTAAGCTATTGGTAACAGCTTGGGCATCTATTGGATTCAGTTTTAACCCTTTGGCCTTTTCTTTAATGGTGTTGCTCAATTTCTCTAATTGCTGAACTGTCAGATTATCAAGATTCCCGAATAGCTGTTGCCATTCGTCTGATTCTTGGAGCATCTGTCCGTTCAAAGCAGATAAGGCTTTCTGTTTACCTTCCATGAGTTTGGCAACCAGATAAGCGTCTTTTGATTCTACGGCAGCCGATATATCCGTATCCCATTTTTCCCGGAGGTCTTTTTCCTTTTGCTTGTAATCATTTAAGTTATCGAGCAGAGAACGGTAAGTTTCCTGTTGTTGTGCCTTATCTATATCGGTTGTGTATGACTTATGTTGCTCTGCCGTCATACCTCCGGTCTTCAACTGCTCGTTGGCCCATTTGCGTTCCTTCTCGTACCGATCCTTGATAGAAGATAGCTTACGCTGTTCTTCGTTTAAGAAGACATCTGTAAGGGCCTTTGTACGTTGTTTGTACTCTTCGGCGTATTCTTTCTCGATCCGAGCAATATCGGCTTTCTCCTTTTCCTTCGCCGCTAGCTCACGGTTATCGAAGGTGGTGAGAACGGACGGGTCTTCTTTACCTTTCGATTCCTTGATTTTCTTTTGGTACTCCTCTTTCTCCTTCTTAATAGCGGCTATGGTGTCTTTTGTTTCCTGTTGAGCCAAAGATAGACGCTTCGCCTTACCGTCTTCCATAGCGGAGATACGGGAGGCTTGGAGTTTTAATTCACTATCGAGGATGGAACGGTTGAGTTCTTGTTGAAGCTTTAGTCGCTTTGCTGCTTCATTTTCAGCCTTACCCGTTATATCATACTTAGCGAGTTCTTTTTGAGCCTGTTTAATCTCACGAGTATACTTATTCCATTTCTCTGAGTTCTTCTCTGATATATCCAAAGCGTCACGAGCTGTCTCAGCTTCCTTTTTCTTCTTTTCCCAATAAGCTTTATTTTGAACAATAGTTGTGTTATTACCTGTCAAGGAGTTTATCTTACCGGTTGTCTCGTCTATTTGTTTGTTGAGTGCATCCAACTTAATATTACCTATTATAGTCTTAGTCTCTAACCAAGTACTAGCCATACTTTCTGTATCATCACGAAGTACCATATAAGGATTAAGCTGTTTGTTTAATTCATCGCGTTCTTGCTCTAATCCGATTTTCACATCTTCATAATGCTTGACCTTCTCTTCGACTGGGGTATTGGCTTCCCATTGGGCCTCTTTTATCTTGTCGATCTCTTCTTTGTGAAGCTTCACAAGGTTATTGGCAGTCTCTAACTGTTCATTTAATTTAGAGACAGCGATTTCATTATTAGGAAGTGTCGCCGCACTGGATATGGCTTTTTTTAAGTATTCAATTCTTTTCAAATCGTCCTCATAAGCCTTAACTGCGTCGTCCATTTCTCTTTTCTCATTAATAGAAGAAAAAATCTTCTTCTGCTGGTCTTGTGGCAAGTTCTTGAATTCTTCAAAAGTCATGGTTCCCAACTCAGGGAATAACTTTATAAGCTCTTTGTATGCCTTTACCTGTGAATAAACGGATTCAGTCTCACTGTTTATCTTTGAGATCAGACTATCGGTTTTAGAGGTAAGTTCCTGTTTTCTACGTGCAGCTTCTTCTTGTTCTTTATTAAGTTGCTTTTGAGCTTTCTCGGCAGCGGTTGTGCTATCATGTAGAACCCACATAGTAGCGGCAAAACTGGCTACGATAGTGGCAAGTAAGACATAAGGATTAGATAGCATTGTAGCATTAAGCAGTTTATTAATCTTTACCAATGCTTCACTTTTCAAATATAGTAGATTTTCAGCCATTGTAAGCCCATTTGTTGCCACGCTAACAGCAATTATCGCAGCTTTATGGACACCATATAATGCTATCAATGACACAAGGACTTTACCGACTCGTTCATAATTCTCTACAACTCCAGTAGCCATTGAAATCGTAGCAGATGCCACCCCTTGCGTATCCTCTCCTATTGAATTCAACATCTGATCCCAAGCATCACCCAAATTCGATATTTGGCCGGACAGGGTTTGAGACTGCTTTTCCATCAAGTTATAGAACTGACCACCCTCGTCTGTCATTTTTTTTATGACCTTTTCAACCTCCGTGAAACCGATTTGGCCAGCAGTGACCATCTTGTTTATTTCTTCTTCTGTCTTGCCAAGCAAAGAGGCTAATTCTTTCACCAAAGGGATACCTCGTCCCATGAATTGCCGGACATCTTGAGTGAACAAGCGGCCTTGTGTTTGAGTCGTACCGTAAAGATAGACCAGATCACCAAGCGGAATAGAAAGACCCGATGCGATATTACCCAATCGCACAAGAGTGTCATTTACATTCTCGGCGGCTGTACCATAGGCAAGAAGCTGTTTCGCTCCATTAGCTACGCCTTGCAGGTCGAAAGGGGTTTTGGCGGCGGTCTGTACCATCTGAGACATGAGCATATCTGCTTTCTCTTTGGAGCCAAGCATAGTCTCAAAGGCCATCTGAGTTTTCTGAAACTCGCCCCGAACCTGCACCATATCGGATATAAAACTCTTCATGGCTGCGATACCACCAAAAGTCGCAAGAAGTTTTTTCAGAGAAATTTCGTTTTTCTCTTGGGCGTTCGTTAAATTACTAATCGCCCGGTCGTAACCAGACATTTCATCCTTCAAGCCCTTCACGGTCAATCTCGCACGTTCTTGTTCGGCTCTTAGATTATTCAAAGAAACACGCTCATCTTCAAGCAGCTTCTTTTTGCTTGTTATCTGAGCGGATATTAATGGCTTATTCTCTTTATCCGCAGAACGATAAGCCTCATTCAATCTCCGGATCTCCGACTGAAGGTCAGCGACAACCTTTTTCTGATCGATTAATTTCCATGTGATAGAATCAACATTCTTCTGTGAGGATAGCAATTCGGCAGATGCCCTATTCGTAGAGGACTGAAGCTCATTAAACGTGTCCACTGTCTTTTGAGCTAATATATCATACTTATCTTTCGCTGTTTCAAGCTGTTTTGCCAACTTATCCAACCCCTTTTTATCATCCCAATTATTGAATGATGCGATTTTGGCTTTTATCTTTTCAATCTCATCGGCGCTCTCCTTCAGTTTCTTAGGATATTCCCCAAGATGTTTAATCCACTCTTCAAACCCGGAATCGGAAGGGTTGAAGTTTTCCATCAGCTTCTTCATCCTATTGATAGAGTTATACAACTCATCAACAGGATGTTTGTTCGCTTTAATATTAAACTCAAGTTTCGCCATATCGTTTTTTCGATAAAAGTAAACAAGAGAACTCCCACCCTACCTTTTTTATCCAATGGATACATGACAATGCTTTTATTGTCGTAAAATAATTTGCTTATATATATTTTTAAGGTATTTTTGCTGAAAACAAACTATTATGGCACTAATAAACTGTCCCGAATGTGGTAAAGAGATAAGTGACAAGGCGGCAAGCTGTCCTCATTGCGGTAATCCGATGAATCAGCCTGTACAGGATGAAGAATATCTCTGTTGCCCTAAATGTCATTCACGAGAACTTCACACGGAACAAAAGGGATTCAGTGGAGGAAAGGCTTTAGCCGGAGCGGTGGTCGCAGGAGGAATCGGTTTGCTTGCTGGTACTATTGGAAGTAAAGACGTACAAATCACATGTTTGAAATGTGGAAATAGATTTAAAGCTGGAGAAGCTTACATTGAAAGAAAGAATCAATCGGAAGACGAAATAATCCTCAATATTACTAGGACACAGGGCAAACTGCAAGCTGTCAAATATTACAAAGAGACCAAGAAGATAGGTATAAAAGAGGCTAAGGATTACGTTGACAAATTAAATGGAGATATTCCTAATAATAGCAATAATGCCGGTTGTGCCAGTGTCATACTTCTATTCATCCTTCTTGGCAGTGCCCTATATATGATCTGCTAAATAATAAAAAAGCGCACGTATACTCTTTTTGAAAGAGTATGTAACCTATACTTCATATTTATTTAATTATACTATAATCTATATTATTAATGAGGGCGTATATAAGGTCGCATATAAGGTTGAACATAAAGTTGACATTAATTAAGAGGTTTACTTATTAAGACGGCGTTTTATTGAATTTAATGCTTGTAATCTATTGTTTTCTACTTGTTTAACTTTGTAATTTAAACTTTTGTTCTGAATGTGATTTACAATAGCATCTTCAAGACCTTTCATATCAAGTTTGCAAGACACAAAAGTCCGTTTGTTATAACCGATCTCAGACATCAAGAACCCACGTGCAACAAGCTCTTTGAGCATCTTCTTATAGTGATAGTCGGTTGTGTACTGTTTATATGCGGCTGTAACCTTTTTATCTTTCAGGATAAACTCTAATTCATCTTGATTTTTAGCCCCGAACATTCGACACTTAATCATTGATCCTGTTGTTTCCGCGAAATCCTTATTGCCGATAATTGAACGTATGCCAGCGTACATGGCAAAAAGAGCTTTCTCATAATCCGTTTTTGGATTTTTGTAAAAATCAAACATCATGTCTTTCTTGATCGAAACTAAAGGTTGATTTGTAAAACCATTGTAAGCAGAGTAATACGTTTTATAGGTTTTGGCAACAGAAGATATATCGTATTTCATTTCAAGAACATCCTTTACTTGTCTTAACCTGTGGAACTCTTCTATTTCGTCTTTGAAATCAGGATTCTCTTTGCAATATTCGTAAATACTCTCTATATTTTCATCAGGAATAAACTCATAACCATCAAAACCATTATAATCGTCGTCTCGAAAAAAAATCTCATTAAACTTCAATTGACGAAATCTTTGTTTAAGACTATTAGTTAAGCCACCACGATAATAGCAGTATACCACTTGTTTTAGAGCATTGTATTCGTCTATTTGTAGTGTTTGGGATACTCGATATATCCCTACATCGAAAATGTTGCTAAAGCCGTTCTTTGGCTTTTTGAAAATTTCTTGAATTAATGGTAATGGGAATAGGATATATTTGAAACTTTCCATATATTTGCAGTTGTAAATTATTGAATTACAATATAATAGTGTAAATATACTATTGAAACGCTCCATGATTGTTTGGCGACACATGGGGCGTTTGGTGGTTATAAGCCGGGTGTTCTGGCTTTAATTCATTTTTATTATAATATTTTCAAGCGTTTCGTATTTCGTTTGAATTGCTTGGAATTTCTCATTTAACTCGTTAATTAACTCTTCAATTTTAGAAATCATAATTAATTTTATTTTTTTGTTTTTATTGGTATTCTTATCATATTCGGATTCTAGGTCATAGATTAGTCCTCTTCTAATAACGTTCGTGCAACGTATTTTTTCACAAGGATGAACTCCGTATATTGTGGGAATGCTATTTTTTTTGTATTGTAAATAATCATTAATTAGTGAAATGTATGATTCATATTGACTGAAAAAGAATTTAAAAGATTCGTTTATTTTATCATTTAGCTTATCTGTTGTGGTCGTAACAGATAAGCTAATTCTGTATTGCTCGCTTGCAATCATATCCTTTACTATTTTTGAAGTTAACTTCATGAAAATATCTTTGTTCAATTTTTCATTTGATTCTATATAATCTATATATCTGTCTCTTATACACATCTCCGAGC
>ERZ1027099.401-NODE-401-length-23694-cov-11.441178_pt1 | contig 23694 bp, 28 predicted proteins | sample MGYA00519408_ERZ1027099 | MGnify/ENA primary metagenome ERZ1027099 (study PRJEB26926, sample SAMN06164646) | human gut metagenome | biome: ENVO:00009003; feature: ENVO:2100002; material: ENVO:00002003 | host: Homo sapiens | place: USA | collected 2012 ...
CGGCAGCGTCAGATGTGTATAAGAGACAGAAAATATAGAGTATAAGAGTTTAACCGTAACCGTAACTAACCGTAACCTGTAGGAAAATCAAGGCTTTGAAGTGATTTTAAGGTGAATTTTAACCGTAACCGCAAGCGTAACCGTAACCGGGAAAGGGAAAGGACAGGTGAAAGAATGAAAACATTATCCGCAAGGGAATATTTAGGACAGTTACAGGAACTTGATACTAATATCAATCAGGACTTAGAACGCCTTAATGATATGAGAATCAATGCATGTAGTACAGGCGGTATTGATTATTCTGCTGAAAGGGTGCAGACAAGTCTGACAGGTGACAGTTTATGCAGACAGGTCACGAACTATGTTGATTTCAATGAACAGATAAACAGGGAAATTAACAGTTTTTCAGATGCCAAGGAACAGATCATCAAGCAGATAAGGGGGTTACATGATGCAAGGTATTCACAGGTATTATTCAAAGTATATGTTCAGTTCAAGACCCTGAAAGTTGCATCAGGTGAAATGGGTATGTCATACCAGTATGTCAGAAATCTTCACAGAGCGGCACTTGCAAGGTTTGAAGAAACCTATGATAATCTGCATTACTTAACTTGATGTGTATTTACTGTTACTTAAAGTGACAAAAAAGGCGTTTTATGATAGATTTTGTTGTTTCAAGTATATTGTGTATTCTTGATTCTAATGATACAGTATATCTTGACAAGATAGGAATTGTGAAGAAGCGGTTGTTTTTTCACAATTCTTTTTTGTTTGTGCCGATATTTGCACCCTGAAATGTTTCTGTTTCAGGGATTTTTTAATGCAAAAATACATGAAAGGGGTGTTGTTGAATGGCAAAAACGGCAAAATTAACTGAAAAACAGCAGCGTTTTGTTGATGAATACCTGATTGACCTTAATGCAACACAAGCAGCCATTCGTGCGGGTTATTCGGCAAAAACAGCAGATCAGCAAGGTTCAAGGCTGTTGGCAAATGTCAAGGTTCAACAGGCAATTAGTGTTGCAATGGCAGAACGCAGCAAAAGAACAGGAATCAATCAGGACAGGGTCATTTTAGAACTTGCCCGAATTGCTTTTGTGAAGATGACAGACCTTGTTGATAGTCATGGAAGAATCAAAGACAATGCAACTGATGATGACCTTGCCTGTATCGAATCCGTGAAATATAAACAGTCTGAATCAGAAACCGGGTCAAGTGTTGAAAGGGAAGTGAAAATTTCCCCAAAACTGAAAGCACTTGAATTACTTGGTAAACACTTGGGTATGTGGAATGACAAACTGGATGTGAACATCACGCAGCCTATTGTTATCACAGGTGAAGATGCCCTTGAAGATTAGGCGGTGATTGCCTATGGTAAAGAACCGCATTTCTTCACAGTATGTTTTTGGGTATCAGAAGTTTATCCTGTACCCGGAAGATTACAAGGTTACTAAGTCCGGCAAGAAGAAAGTGCAGTTGCCTGAACTGGTTGGTAAGGGTTACGGTACTTTTTGGCGTTGGAAAAGTAGATATAGGGTATGCAAGGGCAGCCGTGCATCCAAGAAATCAAAGACAACTGCCCTTTGGTACATCACCAATATGATGAAATACCCACAGGCAAATACCCTTGTGGTCAGGAAAACATTCAGGACACTGAAAGATTCCTGTTTCACAGAATTGAAGTGGGCGATTCACCGCCTTGGCGTTGATGCCTTTTGGGAAATCAAAGAATCACCGCTTGAAATGACCTACAAACCGACAGGTCAAAAGATATATTTCAGGGGGCTGGATGACCCCCTGAAAGTAACATCAATAACCGTTGATATTGGTTGCTTGTGTTGGATGTGGATTGAAGAAGCGTATGAAATCAGTTCAAAAGATGATTTCAATATGCTTGATGAATCAATCCGTGGTGCTGTCCCGGAAGGTTCAGGACTGTTCAAACAAATAACCCTTACACTGAACCCGTGGAATGAACACCACTGGATAAAGAAACGATTTTTTGATACCCCTGATGATGAAGTCCTTGCAATGACCACCAATTACAAGTGCAATGAATGGTTGGATAAGGCTGATTTGAAAGTCTTTGAAACCATGAAGAAGCAGAACCCAAGGCGTTACAAAGTAGCGGGTCTTGGTGATTGGGGTATTGTGGACGGTCTTGTCTATGAGAACTGGGAAGAAAAGGCGTTCAGTGTTGATGAAGTCAAGAAGATAAGCGGTGTCAAGTCTGTATTTGGTCTTGACTTCGGTTATACAAATGACCCTTCTGCATTGTTTTGTGGTTTCATTGACCAGTCAAGCAAGACTATTTGGGTCTTTGATGAAATGTATCAGCCGGGCATGAGTAATGAAGCCATTGCCGAACAGGTTCAGCGGATGGGATATGTGAAAGAGAAAATCACAGCCGATTCAGCCGAACCAAAGAGCATTGACCGCTTGCGTGAACTGGGTCTGAAAGGAATCAGGAAAGCAAGGAAGGGCAAGGACAGCATCAACAACGGCATTGACTTCATACAGGACTATCATATTATCATTCATCCCCGTTGCGTAAATTTCATCACAGAGATCAGCAACTATCAGTGGGATAAGGATACCAAGACGGGCAAGAAACTGAACCGCCCTATTGATGACTTCAATCACCTAATGGATGCAATGCGTTATGCGGTTGAATCTATTGTGAAGGGTGATGCTTTTAGTTTTGACTAAGCAATTACCGGGTAGAATACACGGTGTCAGCAGCCGTTTCTTTTTTGGACGGTAGGAAAAGGCTGTCAAATGCTTACTCCGGGGCGGTTGCAATCGGTGACCGCCTATGACACCTGTATAACTACTTTTTGAGATATTAGAAACAAATTAGTAACACATACCCTTGGAAACATAGTGTTTTCAGGGGTTTTGATTTTATTATGCAATGAAAGGGGTGAATTGAACCGTGTTCAGTTCCTTTGTGGATGCAATCACATTAAAACTTAGCAACTTTATATTGCAAGGGGCAAAGGCACACATGACAGACTTGGAATTTCTTGAAAAGGAAATTGCAGCATGGAAGTGTTCACCCCGTAGAATGATGCAGATAAAAGGATTTTTGTATTATGACGGTGACCATGATGTAATTCACCGCAAGCGTACAATGATTGGTGAAGGTGGGGAACTTGAAGTTGTTGAGAACCTACCAAACAACAGAATTGTTGATAACCAGTATGCAAAGATGGTTAATCAGAAAGCCAATTACCTGTTCGGTAAGCCGTTCACACTAAGCGGTGAAAACACTGCATACATTGAACTGCTGAAAAAGATATTTGACAAGAAGTTCATGCGAACATTGAAAAGTGCGGGCAAGGCTGCATATAATGGCGGTATTGCTTGGTTATACCCATACTACAATGAACGAGGTGAATTTGCTTTCAGGTTTTTCCCCGCTTATGAGATTTTGCCATTTTGGAAAGATTCTGAACACACTGAACTTGATTTCTTCATCAGGCATTATGTGACGGTTGCCTATGACGGCAATCAAAGGAAGTTCATTGAAAAGGTTGAATTGTATGATCTGAATGGGGTTCACCTGTTTATTCTTGATGGTGGGAAACTGATTCCTGACATTGTGAACAATGAAACCGCAGACTTTCCGCACGTTACAATGACGGATGCAACCGGGAAGGTGACGGGGTTCAACTGGCAGCGTGTTCCCCTGATTCCATTGAAAGCCAATGAACAGGAAACACCGCTGATTAAGAAGGTCAAGTCATTACAGGATGGTATCAATGTGATGCTGTCTGACTTTGAAAATAATATGCAAGAAGATGCCCGGAACACCATTTTGGTATTGAAGAACTATGACGGTACTAATTTGGGTGAGTTCAGAAAGAACCTTGCAACCTATGGTGCAGTAAAAGTCAGATATGACGGTGACACCAAGGGCGGGGTTGAAACCCTTGAAATCACAGTCAATGCAGACAATTACAAGACCATTGTGGAAATCTTCAAGAAAGCCTTGATTGAGAACGCAATGGGTTATGATGCCAAGGATGACAGACTTTCCGGCAATCCTAATCAGATGAACATTCAGTCAATGTATTCTGACATTGATACAGATGCCAATGATACGGAATCAGAAGCACAGGCAACAATGGATGATGTGCTTTGGTTCATTAACTGTCATCTTGCCAATACAGGACAGGGGAACTTTGAAGGTGAAGAAGTAGACATCATATTCAATCGTGATATGCTGATGAATGAATCAGATATTATTGATAACTGTCAGAAGTCACAGGGAATCATTTCTGATGAAACTATCATCAGTATGCACCCTTGGGTGGATGACCCGCAACTTGAAATGGAACGCCTGAAAAAGCAGAAGGAAGAAGCACAGAAAGAAATGCTTGCACAGTATGACCCGTTTAGCACACAGAATCAGAACGGTGACGGTGCAGATGATGACCCTGACAACAAAGGTGACCCGTCACAGGGGAGTCAGGGCGGTGAAGTAGATGAATAACGGTGAATACTGGCAGAAGCGTTTTGAACTGCTTGAACAGTCACAACATAACATAGGTGTTCAGTGTTATGCAGATATTGAAAAACAGTACCGACAGGCACAGAAGCAACTTGAAGGTCAGATTGCTGCATGGTATCAGCGTTTTGCATCCAACAACGGGGCAACCCTTGCAGAAGCAAAGCGGATGTTGAACGCAAAGGAACTTGCTGAACTGAAATGGGATGTGAATCAGTACATTCAGTACGGTCAGGAAAATGCAATCAATGGCACTTGGGTCAAGCAACTTGAAAATGCATCTGCAAGATTCCATATCAGCAGACTGGAAGCCTTGAAGTTACAGACCCAACAGAGCATTGAAGTCATGTTTGGAAACCAACTTGACAGCATTGACAGCACAATGCGGAATGTTTACAAGTCCGGCTATTATCACACAGCCTATGAAATTCAGAAGGGTGTGGGCGTTGGTTGGGACTTTTCCGCACTGGATGACAAGCAGATCAGCAAGGTCATCAATAAGCCTTGGGCGGTTGATGGTAAGAATTTCAGTGAAAGGATATGGGGTAACCGTCAGAAGTTGGTCAATGAACTGAACAATACCCTGACACAGAACATCATCTTGGGAAAAGACCCACAGAAAGCTATTGATGAAATTGCCCGGAAGATGAACACTTCCAAGACCAACGCAGGGCGGTTGGTAATGACAGAAGAAGCCTTTTTCAGTTCCGCAGCACAAAAGGACTGCTTCACTGAACTGGATGTTGAACAATTTGAGATTGTGGCAACACTGGATTCCCACACTTCGGATATATGCCGGGGTATGGATGGCAAGCATTTCCCTATGTCTGAATGGAAGGTTGGTGTGACTGCACCGCCGTTTCATGTTCATTGCCGTTCAACCACAGTACCATATTTTGATGATGAATTTGATGCTGTCGGTGAACGTGCTGCACGGGATGAAGAAACAGGCAAGACCTACTTTGTACCGGGCAACATGACCTATAAGGAATGGGAAAAGTCATTTGTCAATGGCGAGGATAAGTCAGGCTTGCAAGCAGTCAAAAAAGATGATACAGTTGAATTGAAAAAGAAGATTGCTAATGCAGATGTTGAAATCGCAGACTTGAAAAAGCAGTTTAGTGACACAACTGACGGCTATTCCTATGATGATTGGTTCAAAGACTTCAATTCAATAGAAGATGGTTATGGTGATGTAACAGAAGCGGATGAACCGAATGTGAATATACTGAAAAATATTCAGCAAAAGATTCAAGACTTAATTCAGAAAAAGAATCAGTGGAAATCACAACTTCCTGTTCTTGGTGGTCAAGGTACACCAATGAATATTACTGATGCGTTGAAAGGTGCTAATCCTAATTATGCAAGCGGTACACAATATGGTGTAAATTGTCAAAGGTGTGTTCAGACTTATGAATTAAGAAGAAGGGGTTATGATGTTGAAGCATTACCAAAACCAAAGAAAAACAACACAATTATTTGGGGAAATGAATGTTTTGTTGATTCATCAGGAAATACACCAAGTTTCACATTCAATCAAAGTGAAAAGGCTATCAGAAATACATTAGCAAATGCCCCCGACGGTTCAAGGTATATCATATATGCTGCTTGGAAAAATAGATCAGCACACGTTTTTATTGCAGAAAAAGAAAATGGTATTATCCGATATATTGACCCACAGCCAAACAGGGATGATGTAGAATATTATTTTTCACTGGCAAAGGAAAACAAGTTTGGTATTTTAAGGGTTGATGATAAGGATATAACAACAGATGTTTCAAAACTAAGTGCAACAGTGAGGTGGTGATTATTATGGACGAAAAAAATATCATAACTGAATATTTTGAAAATGATGATTTACCTGCAACTATTACAATGATTGAACCGTTGTCTGAACTTGGTGAACATTATTACAAAGTAAAAGGAAAAGATGAAGATGGTGAATTTGAAACAAGTGTATTTGTGATTGATTCATCAGTTCAAATATTACCTGAATAAATACAACAGATATTAAGAATGAAAGCACGGCTATTTGACCGTGCTTTTTTCATACCTTAACAAGTTATCAATAGACCTGTAATAATTGCTATATGGCGGTTATATGAGGTCAGAAAGGGGGATAAAAGGCACATGAAAACGTACACAATGAGAAAGGCATGGTGATCCTGATTATCTCCTGGCTACTGGGTCAAGTAGCACATAGAAAAGGCATCCGGCAACGGGTGTCTTTTTTCTTGCGGGTTGTCAAGCGTAAACCGAACAAAACCAATCAATCATGTGGGAGTAACCCCGTATAAAAACGTATTTGAAAGGATGGTATAGAAATGACAAGAAAACAGTTAGAGGATTTAGGACTTACCAAGGAACAGGCTGATTCAGTAATGAAAATCAATGGTGATGACATTGAGAACGCAAAGGGTACTGCTGCAACAGAGATTAAGAACTTGCAGACAGAGGTTGAAGGACTGAAAACACAGGTCGGTGACCGTGACAAGCAGTTAGAAACCCTGAAAGCATCTGCCGGGGACAATGCTGATTTGAAAAAGCAGATTGAGGACTTACAGACTGAAAATGCCACTGCCAAGGCAGCCCATGAATCTGAACTGAACCAGTTGAAAATTGATTTTGCTGTTGAAAAGGCACTTACTGGTGCAAAGGCAAAGAACATCAAAGCGGTTAAAGCTTTACTTGAACTTGGAGAAGCCAAACTTGACAAGGACGGAAATGTCAAGGGACTGGATGAACAGATCGAGAAGTTAAGAAGCGGTGATGATACCAAGTTCCTGTTTGAAGCACAGAAGCAGACCAAACAGCAGCAGAATTTTAAAGGTTTTCAGCCGGGAGCATCAGGGGAACAGAAACCGGGTGAGGGTGAAAAGGTCGATTTCTCAAAAATGAGTTATGACGAACTTACCGCTTACATGGAAGCAAACCCGGATGCACAGATTTAATTTAATTTGATGAAAGGAAGGTAATTGAAACATGCCTAAATTTGATGCTAAAAGTTTTAACGAAAAGGCGTTCGGTAAGTACATGAGTGCAATTCCGAACGTAAAGCTGAACAAGTTACGTGAATCCCGTGCCGTTGTTGGTGATGCAAGATTACGTGACACATTTGTGAATAACTCACAGACCGGTACTGTATATGCAGTGCTTCCGTTCTTTGGTCTGCTTTCCGGCACACCACAGAACTATGACGGTGTTGACAATGTTACACCGGGCAAGACTGACACCTATGAACAGGGTGTTTTCACTTACGGAAGAATGAACGGTTGGACAGAAGCAGATTTCAGTTATGATGTAACTGGTGGTACTGACTTCATGGCAAATGTAAGAAATCAGATCAATGACTACTGGAACAGTGTAGATCAGGATGTTATCCTTGCAATCTTAAAGGGTATCTTTGCTATGGATAAGACAGGCACAGGTGCAATCAAGACTGCTAACGCTGCATTTGTTTCTGCACACACCCTTGACATTAGTGCAAGCACTACTGACAAGGCGACAGATGAAACAATGAAGATGGATGCAACAACCCTGAACACTGCAATTCAGAAGGCTTGTGGTGACAACAAGCAGAAGTTCAAGTTAGTTTACTGTCACAGTGCAGTTGCTACTAACCTTGAAAACCTGAAACTGCTTGCATACTTAAAGTACACGGATGCTGACGGCATGGAACGTGACCTTGAAATGGGTACTTGGAATGGTAGACTGGTTGTTATTGATGATTCTTTACCTGTTGAAGTAAAGAATGTAGGTGCTACTGGTGGTGATGTTTCCATCTACACAACTTATATCCTTGGTGAAGGCGCTATTGGTTTTGAGGACGTAGGTGCAAAAGTGCCTTATGAAATGGTTCGTGATGCTAAGACAAGAGGCGGTGAGGACACACTTATTTCCCGTAAACGTCACGCTGTTTCTGTTGCGGGTGTTTCTTACACTAAGGCAAGTCAGGCAACCAATTCACCGACTAATGCGGAACTTGAAAAAGGTACGAACTGGTCACTGGTTGCATCTGATGACAAGACCATTGAACACAAGGCTGTTCCGATTGCCCGTATCATTTCCCGTGGATAATTTCTGATCGGAAAGGGTGGTTGCAATGTTTAATACTGATACAGTAAAAGAACGGTTGAAATCACTTGGTTATGAGGTCAAGGTAGATGAAGAATTTGCCTTGACCTTTTGTGTTGAGAAAGTACGCAGCACAATCAAGAATGAAATCAACTGGTCTGATGTGCCGGAAGGACTGGAACACATTGCTGTTGATATGGCGGTGGGTGAATTTCTTCTTTCCAAGAAAACCTTTGCACCTGATGACCTTATCGGGTTAGATTTGGACTATGCTGTCAAGCAGATTCAGACAGGGGACACCAACACGGTTTTTGTGACTGGTGAAGGTTCAATGACCCCTGAACAAAGACTGACTTCTTTCATCAATTACCTTTTATCTTACGGAAAGGGTGAATTTAATTCATTCAGGCGTATCAGATGGTGAAGCAGATGAAAGCAGCACAAAAGGCTGCAAGGAAAGCCATTGAAGCAACCTATTTTGGTACTTTAACGGTGACAGAGCATCAAACGGTAAAAGATGAAAAGACAAAATTAACAAAGTCAGTTGATGTGGTGGTTTTGCAAGATGAACCTTGCAGACTATCTTTTGAGAAGATACAGACGGCGGTACAGTCTGAATCAGCAGCAACGATTGTTCAGGGGGCAAAGATATTTGTTTCACCTGACATTTCCATAAAAGCCGGGTCAAAACTGACAGTGACACAGGACAATGTGACCACAGATTACACCCGCAGCGGTGAATCAGCCATATACCCAACGCATCAGGAAATTATGCTTGAACTGTTCAAGGAATATGCGTAAATGGGGAAAATGGGAAAATTTGACCGCAAAGGTCTGAAAGACTTTCAGCAGCAGTTGGAAAAATTACAGAATCCTGATGACTTTGTGGAATCGTGTGCAAAGGAACTTGCTGCCCGGTTGCTTCGGTTGGTTATTAAGCGTACACCAGTCGGACAGTATCCGGCAAGTTCAGGTAAAAAAGGCGGCACATTAAGGCGTGGTTGGACTGGTCAGAAAAACGGTTCAGCAAAGGGATATGCTGACAGCCTTACGGTGAATCATTTTGGTGATACCTATGTCATTGAGATTGTGAACCCGGTTGAATACGCATCTTATGTTGAATACGGACACAGGACAGCCAATCATTCAGGTTGGGTCAAGGGTCAGTTTATGATGACCATATCTGAACAGGAATTACAGAGGATTACCCCAAAGGTACTTGAAAACAAAATCAAGAAATATTTAGGGGGACTTGGAAAATGATAAATTCAATAATTGAAGCAATCAGCGTTTCCCTGAATGGAGAATTTGGGGATGACTATGAAATTCACATGGAAGAAATCAAGCAAGGTTTGAAAGAGCCTTGCTTTTTTATTGCTTGCCTGAATCCTACCAACAACCTGTTTATGGGTAAACGGTATGAAAGAACCAATCAGTTCTGCATCCAATACTTCCCACAGTCTGATGAAAAGCAGCGGGAATGTAACGGTGTGGCTGAAAGAATGTATGACTGTTTGGAGTATGTCACAACAGACGGTGATACAAAACCAATCCGGGGTTCAGGAATGAATCATCAGGTGGTTGACGGTGTTTTGAATTTCTTTGTCAATTATGACTTCTTTACGGTCAAGACAGAGGACAACACCCCTATGGAAACCATGACGGCAAGCACAGGCGTAAAGGAAGGTGGTTGAAGATGGCTGCAAGAAAGACAGCAACAACGGGAACAGTTGCAAAGTCTGAACAGACTGAACCAATGTTCAGCAAGGAACAGATTCTTGCATCTGACCGCTATGCAAACAGAAGGGACTTGGTGGATGCCCTTCTTGATACAGATAAAAGTTACACCTTAGAAACTGTTGACAATTTGATTGATAAATACATGAAAGGACAGGTGAAATAGTATGGCTTTAGGTGGTGGTACATTTACCGCACAGAACAAAGAACTGCCCGGTGCTTATATCAACTTTGTATCGGCTGCATCCGCATCCGCTGCATTGTCTGACAGAGGTATTGCAACAATGCCCCTTGAACTTGACTGGGGTATTGAAGGGGAAGTTTTTGAAGTGACCAATGAAGATTTTCAGAAGAACAGCCTGAAACTTTTTGGTTATGCCTTTGACAGTCCTAAGATGCTTGGTCTTAATGATCTGTTTATGGGTGCAAAGACCTTATACGCATACCGTTTGAACGGTGGTGGTGAAAAGGCAGCGAACACATACGCAACCGCAAAGTATTGTGGTGTTCGTGGCAACGATTTGAAGATCGTGATTCAGAAAAATGCAGATGATGCAAGCAAGTATGATGTTACAACCTACTTTGGTACGCTCAAGGTTGACACACAGACAGTTGCAAAGGCTGCTGACCTTGTGGCAAACGATTATGTAACATTTAATGACACTGCACTTGAAGTAACAGCGGGTACACCTTTAATTGGCGGTACAAATGGTACAGTTGAGGGTACTGCACATCAGGCGTACTTGGATAAAATTGAATCATACACATATAACACAATGGGCGTTGTGGTTACTGATGACGTTACCAAGAAGTTATATGTGGCGTTCAATAAGCGTTTGCGTGATGAACTTGGTATCAAATTCCAGTTGGTTGTTTACAACCTTGCTGCTGATTATATGGGCATTATCAGTGTGAAGAACAAGGTAACAGATGCCGGATGGTCAGAAGCAGCGCTTGTGTACTGGGTAACTGGTGTAGAAAGCGGTTGTGCAGTCAACAAGTCTTGTCAGAACAAGAAATATGACGGTAATTTCACCGTTGACACCAACTATACACAGAATGAGTTGAAAGCAGCAATCAAGGCGGGTGAGTTCACTTTCCATAAGGTGAACGGTGTTGTTCGTGTTCTTGAAGATATTAACTCAATGGTGACCACTTCGGACACTTGCGGGGATGTATTCAAGGATAATCAGACAATCCGTGTCATTGACCAGTTAGGTAATGATGATGCAGTCCTTTTCAACACTAAGTACCTTGGTGTTGTTCCGAACAACGCATCAGGTAGAACTTCTCTTTGGTCTGACCTTGTTAAGATCAGACAGCAGTTACAGGAACTTGGTGCTATTGAAGGGTTCACTGATTCTGATGTTACAGTTGCACAGGGCGATTCTAAGAAAGTGGTTGTGATCACATCCGCAATCACTGTTGTGAACGCTATGGGTAAACTTTATGAAACAGTTACGGTTGCGTAAGGAAGGGGTGAAATAAATGTCAAATGTAACAATGAAAGCAAGGGACACTATTGCAGCGAAACTTGCTGAATGTTTTATCACTATCGGAAGCAGAAGATATAACTTTATGCAGATGATTGATATGGAAGCAAAGGTTGAGAAAACCAAGACAACTGTACCCCGCCTTGGTGCTATTATGGCGGGTCACAAGTCATGCGGTATGGAAGGTACTTTTTCCGGCACTGCACACTATAACCAGTCTGTTCTTCGTCAGGCATTACTTGACTATAAGAACACTGGTGAGGATGTGTATTTTGAAATGCAGATCACAAATGATGACCCTACCAGTGAAGCGGGTAGACAGACCATCATTTTCTATGACTGCAACACTGACGGCGGTATCTTAGCAAAGTTTGATGCTGACGGTGAATACCTTGATGAAGAGATTGAAGGAACATTTGAGGATTTCTCAATGCCTGAATCTTTTGCAAACCTTACGGGTTTTCTTACTAACTAAGTAACAGAACCCCCTTGTGTGGCTTTTATATAAGGTCATATAAGGGGTTTTTTCAATTCATTGATTAACAGGAAGGAGAACAACAAAATGTCAAAATTTAGTGCATTTATGAAAGAGAATAAAAAGGTCAAGGAGAATGAAAAGTTTGCACCTACTGCTTCACTTATTGGTGGGGACGGAACACCTATCAGATGGGAGTTCAGACACATTACATCAAAGGAAAATGAAGCGTTGCGTGATGCAAACACCATTGAGGTACAGGTTACTGGTAAACCTAACCTGTTCAGACCTAAACTGAACACTTCAAAGTATCTTATGGATATGATTGTAAAGGCAACTGTTTTTCCTGACCTTTATGATAAAGAGTTACAGGACAGTTACGGTGTTATGACCCCGGAAGATTTAGTCTATGCAATGGTGGATGATGCCGGGGAAATGCAGGACTTCCAGTTATGGATGCAGAAGTTTCAGGGATTTACCAAGTCACTTGATGAAAAGGTGGATGAAGCAAAAAACTAATTGAGGAAGGGGACGGTGAAGCAAATTATGCTTACTATGCCCTTCTGAAACTTCACATTTTACCATCCGTATTTTTGGAAATGGACGAACAGGAAAAAGCCTTTGTAATTGCTTCAATCAAACTGAAAGCCGAACATGACAAGAAGGAAAAGAAAAAAGCAGAAGCAAGGGCAAAGAAAAAACACTAAGAAAGGACGGTGAAACGGGTGTCATCAATTCAGACGGGTATTGAACTTAATGACCAATTCAGCGGAGTGTTGAACAATATCATCAGTTCAGTGAACCTTGCCGTGTCTGCAATGTATGATATGCAGCAGTCAATGAACGCTGATATTGATACAAGCAACATTGAAGGGGCAAGGGATGAAATCAATCAGGCAACCGCTGCCATTGAAGCGATGAATCAGGCAGCAAGCCGACAGACTGCACCTGATATTGCACCGCCTGTTGTGGATGGTGGAAATCAAGAACCGATTTCTGTACCTGTTGACCCAGTACTTCCTGACCCTTTGGTTGAAAATCCTGAACCAATCAGACCTGAAATTCAGCCGAATGCACCGCCTGACCCCATAGAAATTCCCGTTACATGGGATACTGACGGGGTGGATGTGTTCACAGGAACAGGTGTTGAACGATTTCAGCAAGAAGTTCAGAGTGCAAACAATATGCTGGAACAATTAAGCGACACACAGGATGCGATTGCAAAGCAAGCATATAATACAATGATATTTCCACCTAAAGCATTTCAGGACTTGAATAGTTTAGCAGTTCGAATTGATTCAATTCGTGAACGTATTCAGCAGATTGAAAACAATAAGGTAAACATTGGAACGGATCAGGCAAATGCAGAACTGGAACAGCTGCGTATGCAGTTGAATCAGGCGATTCAGGAACAAAATTCACTGAATCAGGCAATGCAGAACATGGATGTTTCTGCTGCCAATGATGCCTATTTGCGTTTATCACAGACTGTTGGCAACACAGAAAGGTACATCCGTGATAATGTGGATGAACAGGGGCGTTTTAATCAGGAAATTTCAGCCGGAACACAACAGGCAAATGAACTGACCAATACCATCAAACGGGCAGTTGCAGCCTATGTCAGTATTCAGTCAGTTGGGAAAGCACTGAACATTTCAGACGAACTTGTTCAGACAACATCCCGTTTGAACATGATGAATGACGGGGTTCAGACAACTGCTGAACTTGTCAACATGGTATATGCAGCAGCACAGGATGCAAGGGGTTCATTCAGTCAGATGGCTGATGTTGTTGCCCGTTTTGGTAACAACGCAAAGGATGCGTTCAGCAGTTCAGAAGAAGTTGTCGCTTTTGCTGATCTGATTCAAAAGCAGATGACGATTGCCGGGGCAAGCACCCAAGAAGCAGCAAATGCAGAATTGCAGTTATCACAGGCACTTGGTTCAGGTGTCCTTCGTGGTGATGAATTGAACAGTATCTTTGAACAAGCACCTAACCTGATTCAGAACATTGCGGACTATCTTGATGTTCCAATCGGTAAGATCAGAGAAATGGCAGCGGATGGGGAACTTTCCGCCGATGCGGTCAAGGCAGCAATCTTTTCTGCTGCTGATGACATTAACAGCAAATTCAATGAAATGCCTATGACTTGGGGGCAGATATGGCAGTCAATGCAGAACACCGCACTGATTGCATTTCAGCCTGTTCTTCAAAGACTGAACGATTTAGCCAATAGTGAAGCATTTCAGACTTTCATTCAGGGTGCTATTGAAGCAATGGCAACCCTTGCGAATATCCTTCTGAATGTGTTTGATTTGGCGGTGTCAATCGGTACATTCATAGGTGATAACTGGTCAATCATTGCACCTATCGTATATGGCATTGTGGCAGCACTCACAGCATACATTGCTATTTCTGCAATCGTGGCAGCAATTAACGGTGTCATGGCAATGGCAGAAGGTGTCAAGGCTGCTGCTCAAATGATGGCAACGGGTGCAACATTTGCAGAAACCGCAGCACAGCAAGGTCTTAACGCTGCATTGATGGCTTGTCCTTTAACTTGGATTATCATGCTGATTCTTGCGTTGATCGCGGTTATTTTTGCCGTATGTAATGCGATTGCAAAAATGACAGGTATTGCAAATTCAGGGTTCGGTGTGATTACTGGTGGTGTGAACGTGGTGATTCAGTTCTTCAAGAACTTGGGCCTGACCGTAGCAAACATTGCCTTGGGTATTGGAAACGCCATTGCAGCACTTGCATCCAATATGATGACGGCATTTCACAATGCAATCTGTTCTGTTCAGTCATGGTTTTACAACCTGTTAAGCACGGCACTTTCAGTCATTGAAGGTATTTGTTCAGCACTGAATAAGTTACCGTTTGTTGAATTTGACTATTCAGGCATTTCATCCGCGGCGGATGACTATGCAGCCAAAGCAAGTGAAGCAGGCGGAAACAAAGAAGATTACCAGTCAATCAGTGATGCGTTCAATGAAGGTTTTACAACCTTTGATGCATTTCAGGACGGTTGGGCATCAAATGCGTTCAATGCGGGGGCGGCATGGGGTGACGGTATTGCTGATAAGGTTTCAAACTTTAGTCTGTCGGATGTATTCGGTCAGACAGATATTCCTAATGTGAGTGATTACACATCAGGGTTCAATGATGCAATAGCAAATTCAGGTGTGGGTGACAGCGTTGGAAGTATTGACGATAACACAGGCAAGATTAAGGATTCTTTGGAAGTATCAGAAGAAGATTTGAAGTATTTGCGTGACATTGCAGAGCAAGAAGCAATTAACAGATTCACAACTGCTGAAATCAATGTTGATATGTCAGGTATGCAGAACACTGTGAACAGTGGTGATGACATTGATGGTTTTATGACCAAACTGACAGATTCAGTCAATGAAGCAGTAGACAATATGACGGAAGGGGTGCATGAGTAAATGGCAAGAAGCGGATATGATGTGTACTTTGACAGATGTCTTTTACCTGTCACCCCTGAAAAAATAAGTATCAAAATCAATGGTAATAACAAAACGGTTAATTTGATAAATGAGGGTGAAATCAACATCCTGAAAAAAGCCGGATTGACCGACATTGAGTTTGAAGCAGAAATCCCGCAGGTAAAACAGCCTTATGCGGTATATAAGGATGGATTCAAAGAAGCAGGGTATTTCTTTGATATTTTTGAAGGGTTGAAAACGGAAAAAAAGACATTCCAATTTATTGTATGCAGGAAGACCCCAGTGGGGAAGAAATTGCTGAATACGAATATGAAAGTATCTTTGGAAGATTATAAAATTTCAGAAGATGCTAAAAACGGGTTTGACTTCAAAGTCAAGTTTAATCTTAAACAATATAAAGATTATGGAGCAAAAACGGTAAATATTACGATTGTAGAATCTAAGCCCAAAGCAAGCGCAGAACCGCAACGGGAAACCAACAATTCACCTGCGCCGGCGGCAGAGCAGACTTATACAGTAGTAAAGGGTGATTGTTTATGGAACATTGCAAAACGTTTTTATGGTAATGGTGCAGAGTACAGCACAATTTACGATGCAAACAGGGATGTAATTGGTGGCAATCCAAATCTGATTTATCCGGGACAGGTTTTGACTATTCCGGCAGTATAGGAAAGGAGTGTTGTTCAATGTACATTGAACTACTGGTTGGAAATGAATCAGGGGCAAAAGTATATCAACCTGTTGTTCAGGAAGGTATTGAATGGTCAACAGAAAGAAAAAACACCCCCGGAAAACTGGTTTTCAAAGTTCTGAAGGATGACATTCTCGATTTTTCAGAAGGAAGTCCTGTAAGGATGAAGGTGGACGGTGACAATGTATTCTTTGGTTTTGTGTTCAAGCAGCAGAGAACTAAGGACAAAATCATTACTGTCACCGCCTACGATCAGTTAAGGTACTTAAAAAATAAAGATACCAAGGTCTATGAAGGAAAAACGGCAAATCAATTTGTGAAAATGATTGCAGATGATTATGCCTTGAACCTTGGCACACTGGATGATACCGGGTATGTCATTGAATCAAGGGTTGAAGAAAATACTTCACTGTTTGAAATGATTGCAAATGCCCTTGACCTTACACTGACCAATACCGGGGAAATGTATGTTTTGTATGATGACTTTGGAAAACTGACCCTGAAAAGCCTGTCATCTATGTATGTGGGTGTTCCGGGGGCGTACCTGATGATTGATGAAGAAACCGGGCAGAACTTTGACTATACTTCATCTATTGATGAAAACACATATAACAAAATCAAACTGACCTATGACAATAAGGACACAGGAAAGCGTGATGTTTACATCACACAGGATTCTTCCAATATTAACAAATGGGGCATCTTGCAATACTTTGACACCTTGCAGAAAGGTGAAAATGGTCAGGCAAAGGCAGATGCCCTTTTGAAACTGTATAACAAAAAGACCCGTAACTTGAAAATCACCAATGCTTTAGGTGACAACAGAGTGAGGGCAGGGTCAATGGTTGTCATCAATCTTGACCTTGGAGATGTAAAACTGAAAAATTGGATGCTTGTTGAAAAGTGCAAGCATACCTACAAGGAAGGTGAACATTGGATGGATTTGACACTTAGAGGGGGTGAGTTTGTTGCCTGATGCAAATGAACTTGTTGAAACCCTGAAAAGGGCAGCCGTGGAAGCGGTTGAAGCGGGGAAACCCGTGAATGTGTATTTTGGTGAAGTGGTGAGTGCTTCACCGCTGAAAATCAATGTTGAACAGAAGATGATACTGGGTGAAAAACAGTTGATTCTTACAAGGAATGTGACAGAGTTCAGCACAATGGTAACAGTTGACTGGACTTCTGAAAGCAGTCTTTCCACCCACAACCACACTGTAAAAGGTGACAATGGAAGCGGTGGCAACATTGACTTGAACACAGGGTCAAAGAACCTTGCACATACTCACAAAATCACAGGAAAGAAGAAAATCATCATTCACAATGGCTTGGGTGTTGGTGATGAAGTCATCCTGATAAGACAGCAAGAAGGTCAACGCTTCATTGTTGTGGATAGGATAGGCAAATGATTCCTTCAACAGTTGGTTTTCTTGACCAAGATTTTGAAATTGAAACACAGCCAAGCCTAACTTATAAAATGGATTTAGACGGTGATACAGTCAGGGGTCTTGTGGATGAACAGGATGCTATGAAGCAGATGATTTTCAGAACGCTGCAAACAGAACGGTATCAGTACATCATATATCCGTGGTATTACGGCATTGAAACTCTTGACTTGTACGGTGAATCTGTTACTTGGGTTTGCCCGGAATTGGAACGCAGAATCAGTGAAGCGTTAGCCGTTGATGAAAGAATTACAGGCGTGACAGACTTTAAATTTGACCTGACAGTCAAGGGTGTGGTTCACGCTTATTTTACTGTAAAGACGATTTATGGTGATATTAAAGCAGAAAAAGGGGTGAAAATTTAGTATGTATGAAAATCAAACATATGAAGTCATTCTTGAAAGGATGATGAACCGGGTATCTGACAAACTTGACAAAAGACCGTCATCCCCTGTTTATGATCTGCACAGTTCAACCGCCATTGAATTTCAAAGTTTATATATTGAATTGGAATATCTGATAAAAAATTCATACGGTGATACTGCTGCAAGGGAATTTCTGATTTTGCTTGCAAAGGACAGAGGACTTTCACTTGAACCTGCAACGAAGGCAATCTTACAGGGAGAGTTCACACCGACAAATATTAATGTTATTGGAAAACGTTTCAATATCAATGAAATCAATTATGTTGTAATTGAACAGATTGAACCGGGAACATATAAGGTCCAGTGTGAAACAGAAGGTGTCGCTGGTAATCGGTATTTGGGTCAGATGATACCAATGGAATACATTGACGGTTTGCAGACGGCAAGCCTGACAAGTGTATTGATTCCGGGTGAAGATGAAGAAGATACAGAAGTTTTCAGACAGCGTTATTTTGACAGCTTCAATGAACAGTCCTTTGGCGGAAACAGAGCAGCTTATATTGAAACAGTGAAGAAAATTGACGGTGTTGGAAATCTGAAAGTAACAAGGGTTTGGAACGGTGACATTCGCCCGGCTGATATGATACCAAGTACAAAAGTTACTTCTTGGTACAATTCAGTTATAAGTGGACTGGATGCAGAGGTTGCAACATGGCTTTCTGCTGTTTATATGGCTTCATTTGAGAAGAAATTGACCGTTGGTGGTACTGTTCTTATAACTGTTGTTAATTCATTGGATTTTGGCGAAGCATCAACTGTATTGCTGAACAAGATTCAGGAAGAACTTGACCCAGTGGAAAATGCCGGGGAAGGTTATGGACTTGCACCAATCGGTCATGTGGTCAGTGTGAAAAGTGCTGAACCTGTTCAGTCATATATCACAACAACCGTGACCTTTGATGAAGGTTACAACTGGTCAAACACTAAGACAGAAATAGAAGAAGCTGTTGGTGCGTATCTGTTGGAGTTAAGAAAGGCTTGGGCAGATAACACAAGCACCATTGTCAGGGTCAGTCAGATTGAAACAAGGATTCTTAGTGTGAAAGGTGTCCTTGATGTGGCAAACACAAAAATAAACGGTAGTACAAGCAACCTGACCTTGACCAAATATCAGATTCCAGCGTTAGGGGGTGTTTCTGCATGATAAGGGATGTTGACCTTGTTTCATATTTACCGCCTTTTATGCAGACTTACAAAGAACCTGTTGCAGCACTTGAAGCTGAAAATCCTGAATTTAGCCTGATGTGGTCGGCAACTGATAAGTGTTTAAAGAATAGATTTATTGAAACGGCTGATGATTATGGTCTAAGTCGATTTGAAAAAATGTTAGGAATAACAGCGGATTCAAATGAAAGTCTTGAAACAAGAAGAATGAGGGTAAGAAATCGTTGGTTTAATAAATTACCTTATACAATCAGAACTTTGACAGAAAAAGTAAAACAAATTGTAGGCGATAGCTACAATTTTACAATTTCAGGAAATCTGAAAGACTATGAATTAAATTTGACGGTATATACGTTAAGTGATAGTCAAAACAAAGAATTGGAATACTTATTATCGGTTATTGTTCCTTTAAATATGATTATTAATATTGTGTATGAAAGCGCACTTATAGGAAATATATATTCCGGTGGAGTATTACAAGAATCAAATATTATAACAATAAGGCAGGTGTAAAAAATGGCATGGTCGGGTTTGAATTTAACGGTAGAGGGAAGAAAAGCATTGAATCAGGCGCAATTAAATAATCGTTTGAATTTTAAATCAATAGTAGTAGGTGATGGTAATCCACCAAGTAATTTTAGCACACAAAAACAGTTGGTACACCAATTATATGAATTGACTGAATTGAAAATTGATATTACAGAGAATAAATGTGTATTAACCGCAGATTTTCCAAATGTTGACTATGATTATTATTTTAGAGAAATAGGAATTATAGTAACAACAGAAAATGGTGATAAATTGTATGTGTATGATAATTGTGGTGATGATGCGCAATACATTGTAACAACAACCGGAACTGAAAGGACGGAAAAACGCCTTAGATTGATACTGATGATAAGCGATGTTGAACATATAACTGTATCTGAATCGAGTATCTTATATGTTGCATACGATGAATATGAAAAAACGATTACAGAGTTGAAACAGAACAAGTTGGATTCAGAAGGAGGGGATATATCTGATACGATTGTCAAATTCACTGAAAGCCAGCAAACAGAAAATATCTGTAGCGGAGAAAAGCTGGGGATTATTTTTAGCAAAATACAAAAAGCTTTAAAAGATTGTTTTGTGCATATTACATCAGCACACGTTACAGGTGTTAAGGGGAGTGCGGAAAGCATTTATCGCACAGAGAACGTTGAAATAACAGCGGAAAATGTAGGACTTGGAAACGTTGACAATACAGCAGATTCTACAAAGTCTGTAAATTATGCAGCAAGTGCGGGAAATAGCGCGAAAGTAAATGGGCATACTGTCAATTCAGATGTGCCGGAAAATGCAAAATTTACGGATACGGATACATGGCGACCGTTAGGAACTGGTGGTGATGATGCCTGCGCTGGAAATGACAGCAGGTTAAGTAATGCACGTCCGGCAAGTGATGTATATGCATGGGCGAAAGCAAGCACTAAGCCAGCGTATAATAAAGCAGAAGTAGGACTTGGAAACGTTGACAATACAGCAGATTCTACAAAGTCTGTAAATTATGCAGCAAGTGCGGGAAATAGCGCGAAAGTAAATGGGCATACTGTCAATTCAGATGTGCCGGAAAATGCAAAATTCACAGATACAAAAGGCACATGTCTTTCTGGTCGAAGTTCAGCTTACGGTTGGTCGGTTAACCACTTGCCAAGTGGTTATCTGATTGAAGCGTTTCACACCGCAGCCCAAAACTACACCATGACTAATCAGTACGGGAATATGTATTGGGCAAGCTTTGAAATTACGATACCGCAAAGCAATAATATTAAGTTTTTTGATGCTATCAACATTACGCCATTCGCGACAAGCGGATTAATAAGCGTAAGTATCACAAACTATACAACGAGCAAAATTCAGGGATTTGTTTTTTCTCCATTAGCAGAAACTAAGAGTATAAGCTTTCATGTAACACTACATGGGACAGCATCTTAAAGGGGGGGGTAGCCGTGTACTACGACAGCAGTTAGAAAGCCGGTAAAAAGTTAAATAGCATTTATTAGAAAGACACGAAAGTGTCTTATTTTTTTACCCTAAAATAAAGCAAAGTTGCACCGGTGCAACAGAAAGGAAGCAGAATGGAAGTAATTATTTCAGCAGCATTATCTGCCGGAGTCACGCTTGCGGTGTGTATTATTAACAATACATCACAGGCGCGGCAGACACGCTCCCTGCTTGATTACAAGCTGGGAGAACTTACAAAGAGAGTAGACAAGCATAACAATGTTATTGAACGCACGTACGCACTTGAAAAGCGCATTGAAGTGCAGGAAGAACAGATAAAAGTGGCAAACCACAGGATTCAGGATTTGGAGGACAAATAGTATGTTTAAGAACACAGTATTTAAGGTATCCGTAGACACCGCGAAATGGGCAAAGGCGGCAGCGGTAAGAGCCATTAAAACAATGGCACAGGCAGCGATTGCAGGAATCGGCGCAGCGGCAGCAATGGGACAGGTGGATTGGAAATATGTTGCATCTGCCAGTGTACTGGCGGGAGTTTTATCTGTACTGACAAGTATTACAGGTCTACCGGAAGTAGAAGCGGACAGAGAAACAGAAAACGATTAATAGAGAGAAAGAGAGGACAAGTAATATGAGAATGGGTTTAATTTCAGGACACGGTGCCGGGGACTGCGGCGCCGTTGGCTGTGGATACGAGGAAGCAAATGAAACCGTGCGTGTTGTGCGTATGCTTGCAGAGAAATTTGAAGCGTGCGGCATTGAAGTTGTTACATATCCTTATGAGCGTAATGCATTTAAGGATTGTAACAGGGGTTTGGGACTTCAGGCGGATTTTTCCGGGTGCAATTATGTAATCGAAGTGCATTTTAATTCCGGCAGAGGTGATGAGGGCGGTGATGATGACATCGGCGGTACGGAAATTTATGTTACACCTAGAGAAGAAACTACCAATACAGAGCAGATTATTTTACGAAATATGGAAGCTTTGGGATTCAGAAATCGCGGAGTCCGGGCGGAAAATTTTCTTGCCATTAATAAGGTAAAGAACTTAGGTGTATCATCTGCGTTGCTGGAGGTATGTTTTATTGATGATGCAGATGATATGCTCCTTTATGAAGAAAATTTTGAAGCTATTGGAAATACGATTGTAAGCGCAGTGTGTGAAGGCTTTGGTGTGGGATATGTGAAAGATACCGATGAAGCTAAGAACACAGAGGAAGGAGAACACATGACAAACGAAGAAAAGAACTGGTATATTAACTGTACATTTATTGAACTGCTGGGAAGGCCGGCAGATGACGGAGGGCTGGAGAATTACAGAAACCAGATTCCGGACGATGCAGCGTGGGATGACAATCTGACGGCATATGTTGACGACAACATCAAGCAGTCAGATGAATATGCCCAGTATCAGCAGAAGGAGTATATCCGTAAAGTTTATCTTGCAGAGCTTGGCAGAGAACCGGACCCTGAGGGTATGGAAACATATATGTCTTACGGAAGATACAGGGACATTTACAGAGATATTCATATGTCCGATGAAGCGCGCGCTTATAGAGGAGAATAAAAATGAGTGTATATATTGGGGAAAAATTTGACGTTGCCACTAATAAGGAATACAAAAAGCAAGACGGCTATGCCGGAATGTTTGGTAAGCCGATTGACCGGGTACAGATTGTAATTGAATAATATTCTATAGTCTTTAGCCGCTCCGGGGCGAATACTTCCGGGGCGGCGGTCTTTTGAATTTCCATACAAAGACGGGGTGTTATATCAATGAAATTTATGATATAATGATGGTAATGCCACCATTTTGCCACCGCCTCACAAGATACGCAGAGAACGGAAAAGATTTCTAATTCTGAACTTTTTGAAAAAGCTTGATTTTACAAGGCTTACAAGGTCTTTAGAGATACGCAGAGAGATAGAAAAAACGCTATCTCAACAGACGGTGCATGTGGAGACAGTCTGCCTTTTGTCAAGAAAAGCCCAATAAATCAAAGGATTTCGCCATTTTGGGAATAAAATAGATGTGTGTTTCTGTTTCCGCAGAGTGATGATATATCAGGAGGTTTACCCCAGGGGATAGGCTTTGGAGAACGGGAAATATACATTTTGGCGAAAGAATACTTTTTCGCAAAAGCGGTTTTGTTAAAGGAGCGTATGATGAAGGAAATTAAACAGTTTGCAACCCAATTTC
>ERZ1027099.423-NODE-423-length-22884-cov-10.102282_pt1 | contig 22884 bp, 15 predicted proteins | sample MGYA00519408_ERZ1027099 | MGnify/ENA primary metagenome ERZ1027099 (study PRJEB26926, sample SAMN06164646) | human gut metagenome | biome: ENVO:00009003; feature: ENVO:2100002; material: ENVO:00002003 | host: Homo sapiens | place: USA | collected 2012 ...
TGCATATCGTCGGCAGCGTCAGATGTGTATAAGAGACAGATATATACATACTAAAGTAAACTGAAATATATATGCCCGCGCCCGGCTTCATTCTTCATCAAAAAGCCTTGCTTCCGCGGGGGTCATGTCATAGTAGAACAGCTTGTCCTGCTTGACAACAAGTTTCAGGTTGTCCGTCAGGTACTGCAGCAGTTTTATCATGACACTGCGGCCACGTTTGAAGCCTATGTTTTCATAAGAGGCGATCAGACGTTGCAGTACATTCTCAAAGCCCCTGATGGGTTTGCCGTCAAAGGCAGCGGAAAGGGCTTCCCGGTGCTGCTCGATGCTCAGTTCCGTAAAGCTTGTCCGTTGCCTGGGCTTCGGTGTGTCGCCGAACGTGTGCCCTTCGGCGATGACCGGGAGCCCGTTGTCGTCCACGGTGAACGCGAAGGGTTTGAACTCCTTTTCCCGGATATGCAGGGCATGGACTTCACTGACAGAGGGATTCTCGTTGCATTTGCTGATGACCAGTACTGTTTCCGCCTTGTTGCTCATCTCCGTACCGATATGGCCTCGTACATTGTTGTCCCCTTTGTTCAGGTGCAGTACGCAATGGATATGCAGGTCGTAACGAGAGGACCATTCCATCATTTTGTTGATTACCTCCACCGATTCGCTGGTGCTGTTGATGTCCAGCATAAGGTCGCGGATACCGTCAATGATAACCAGCCCGTAACCTTTACCCTGACGCAGGGCATAGTCTATCACACTTATACGGACTGTCGGAGAATACTCCCGCAGGCAGATGAAATCAAGGTTCTCGCTGTCTGCTGTGGTAGGAAGCCCGGCCAACCGCAGAATACGTTCCAGCACCGTGTGACAATGATAGCGGCTCTGCTCGGTATCGACATACAGGATCCGGCGTTTGCCTTCCGGCAGATGCGCCCGGTAGTTCAGCACCTGCTTACCTGCCAGGGAAGCGGCGACAAGGGCGGAGACATTGAATGTCTTCTTGGATTTTGCCTTGCCGGTCGATGCACTGAAATTGCCGAGAGTCGCTATGGTCGAATTGTCAATCCAGATAATTTGCGGCGGGGTCTCGTATGTATCCGTCGCCTTGATTTGGGAAGCTGAAAGAATATCTGACAGACGGGTCTCTTCCAATCCCATTCCCGTCTTCTGGTCAGTTCTTCTTTCGTTTTCCATGGCGTTTCTCGTTTAAGAAGGGTTGTACTGCTGCCGCCTCGTGTGCCATCCGCGTGGCATCATCGACGGCAAGTTCATGATTCTGCAGGAGCCATTCGTCCAGTTCCTCCTTGGCAAAGTAGATCATCTTGCCGCGAGGCTTGTAGTGAGGAATCTCCTTGTTGGCCGTAAGTTTATACAGCATACTTTCTGATACCCCGATGTACATGCAGGCTTCCGAAAAAGTAAAGACCTTTTTGGTCGCGTAAATGTTCTTTTCCAGCAATTCCACCCGTTCCAGAAAGCTCTCGACCGGTTCCAATTTCCGGACAATCGCTTCAAGGGCCGTGAGCCGTTCGCTCAACCTTTCCATGAATGTCAATCTGTTACTATTCTGCATAAGACATTGATTAAAAATTAGACAATGGAAGCATGCTTTCCGTCATATAGCGCTAACTGTAGTCAAAGGTAGGACAAGTGAATTGCTTGACGGAAATTTATACCGTGATAGTTGCCACGTATCACGGCAACTATCACGCTTTTACCTTTCACATGCTTTATTTTTTTGCACTTATTGGCACCACCTCAGTTCATCGACGGTCCGCTTGATTGCGTAGGCCGCCGACGTCATGCCGTTTCGCATGGCAGACAACGCGGATGAAAGACTCGTGGCTGAAACGAATCCTTTCCCGTCTTTGGTCCGCAGAAATTTTCCCTTGCTGAGAACTGTCTGCCATTGGGCCTGAATAAAGGAATGCTCAAGAAGGGCATCGAACAGGATAGCCACACGGCGCACGCTGTTCACCCGAAGGCTGAAACCTCTCTTGCAGGAGAAGAGAGATTCCATGTCGTCAATGGTTACGGAAGAGCAGAATAGATGATAAGTGTTGGCGCAAGAAACAATACCGGCCAGTTGTTCGCGTGAAAGGCTGCAGTCAAAAGAAAGAAATGAAAACTTTGCCGGATTACAATCGGAGGATGCCAGTTCCGATGTGTCATACTTCCGCTTCAGTTCCATGCACTCCTCGAAAGAAAGGCTCGGGGCGGAAAAAAGCGGTTGGATAAGGTGGGGACAGTCAGTCAGCAGTCCCTTGACGATGTGGATGTTCATTTCGTGGCAGTTCCGGCAGACAGCGTTGTTGCAGTCAATATACCGGTGACTGTTCACGAAATCCTCCACATAACGGCAATACTGTTTGCCGTAGATTTTGACCTCCTGGAGATAAACTGTTTTTGCTTCGGTAAGCAGGGCGAAAAGTTCTTCCGCCACGTCCTGTGCCGCTTCAATGTGATGCGGGTGTTTGCTCCCCTCAAAAAGAGAGAAGGCTGATGTCAGCTCTTGTCATGTCGATTTACATTTTATTGGTTTATAATAATATATCATAAAGGTATTGTTTTCGATTGTATCTGCAATCGATGACGCCCTTGATATTGTAAATTTGACATGATATGGTATATCATTGGTCACTCAAACAAACCATTGACCAGGTTTACCGCATCATCCTTTTTCTGGTTGATGATTTTGGCATACACCTGTGTCATTTTTACGTCAGCATGGCCGAGCAGCTTTGATGTTGTATATAAGTCTGCTCCGAGAGTCAGCATCATCGTCGCGAACGTGTGCCGCGCTGTATGGAATGTAAAACGCTTGCTTATTCCCGCCGCTTTTGCCCATGGCTTGATAAGAAGATTGACCATTGTAGGGGACGGTAAGTCAAACACATTGTCATCAGGAGTTTTGTCCCCACGTGCAGGCATCCACTTTAATGCTTCCGGGGAAAGGGGAAGATAAATCGGTTCCTTGGTTTTCTGCATGGAAACCGACAGGCGGTATTGCCCACGGTCAACGAATACATCTTTCCATTGTAACTTGATTATATCGCTAATTCGAAGTCCACAAAAACAAGAAAACAGGTAGGCTCCTTTTACAGCTTCATTTTTCATCGGGGTGGCAATCAATGCACGTACCTCTTCAATGGTCATGTATGACCGCTTGCTTTCAGGAAGGCGAATCTTGTCTGAATTACTGATTTTCGTAAAAGGATTGGACTTGATGACCTCGGCTCTGACAGCCGCATTCAAGGCTCCGTTCAATACCCGGTAATAAGTATGCAGTGTGTAATTCGACACTCGTTTACCTTTGGAACGGTATTCAGTTTGAAGGTAGTCAAGATAATTTTGGCAGAACGCCTTGTCTATTTGATCCATCAACATACGTTCTCCCGCGTAATCCTTCAAGATGCGTATCGTGACATCAATTTGATTACCGTCCTTTTTACCTCGCTTGGCCTGGTTCTCCTTGTAGGTGTTCATCCAGTCAAGCAGGTAAACTCTTTCCTTAGTTTCTATACCAGCCTCGCCGTTGGTCAACTCGATAATTCGTTTGGACTTGATGGCATTGGCGGCATTCATTGTCGCCTGATTTTGCCGACGGGCATTGTTGTCCGTTTCCGGAATGAGATACAACTTGAGATATTCGTATGTTCGTTTTCCGAAACGGTATATATCAAGATACAGACTTTGGCTTCCATCTGCCAGCTTCTTTGTCCGAAGGCGGACAGGCTCTTTTACTTTTGTAGGCTTCTTTACTCGTGGCATATCGATCCCTTCATAATTTTGTTTCTGTTGCAAAGATATGAATAAAGGTCGATATTGAGAAACAAACGAGAAACAAAATTGCACCGAAAAAGAACCAATCAACTGAAAAGAAAGAAAACAACTGAAAACATCAAGCACCCTATAATCAACTGTAAATAAGCGGTTTTATTTGCACTTGTTTAGCTCTTGTTTTCATTTTAGGGCTTAACTTTGTAAATCTGAACAATTTATTGAAATAAGTGGAGTTTTATGTACTTTTGAGGACTAAACAACGGATGATCGAGACAATGACATTTAAAGAAGTACTTCAAAGATTCCGTACCGAATCTTTTACCGAAAGAGAAAAAGGAGCGAAGTTTGAGAAATTGATAAAGAAATGGTTCCAAACGGACCCCCGCTATGCGGATAAACTACAGGAGGTTTGGCTTTGGGAGGAATTTCCGGGGAAAAAGGATTTCGGAGGGAAAGATCTAGGTATAGACTTGGTGGTGAAAACTGATTTGGGTGATTATTGGGCCATCCAGTGTAAATGCTATGACGAGAAGGCCATCATCAGCAAGGCGGTCGTAGACTCCTTTATATCCACCGCTCATCGTGCGTTTATAGATGATTTGACCTTGAAGACCACGTATTTCAGTAACCTGATCTGGGTTTCTACCACCTTGCGCTGGGGAGCGAATGCGGAAGAGACGTTGAAAGGTCAAGACATTCCGGTGACTCGTATCAATATGCATGAGTTGGAGGCTTCTCCGGTTGATTGGGATAAACTCTTGAAAGGGGATACGGGAAAAGCGGCTTTACGGGAAGGTAAACAGCCTCGCAAGCATCAGTTGGAAGCGATGAATGCGGCTCATGAATATTTCAGGGTACATGACCGGGGAAAACTAATCATGGCTTGTGGAACGGGAAAAACGTACACCTCCTTGGAGATCATAGAGCAAGAGACCGGGGGCAAGGGACTGATTTTATTCATGGTCCCCAGTATCGCTCTTTTAGGACAATCGCTGAATGCTTGGATGACAGATACGAAGTACAGGATGAAGGCTGTTTGTATTTGCTCGGATTCCAAGGCTTCCAAAAGGAACGATTTCGATAATGACGAGACGAGTATCATCGATAACCCATTGCCCGCCACAACAAATATCAACTCTATAAAACGGCAATTATTAGGCTATAAGGATACGGACGGACTGGTTGTCGTATTCTCCACCTATCAAAGTATAGATGTCTTGGCCGAGGCGCAGCGAGCGCTATTGGAGGCTGATCCGTCTTATGGCATATTCGATTATATCGTTTGCGACGAGGCGCATCGGACAACCGGTTTTAAGCAAAAAGGTCGTGATGAGAGTCATTTTACTAAAATACATAACAATGACTTGATCCGGGGGAAAAAGCGTCTTTACATGACGGCTACTCCACGTTATTATAACGACAATGCCAAGGCGACGGCTAAAGACAAGGATTTAGTGTTGTGGAGCATGAATAACCCGGACTATTATGGCGAGGAGTTTTTCCGGATCGGATTCGGACGTGCCGTGCGTGAGGGACTGCTGACGGACTATAAGGTATTGGTGCTGACGATTAGCGAGGATGATATCCCGGATTCTATCCTAGAGGATGTCAAGGATAAACAACAAAAGGAAATAAAGATGGACGACGCCAGTAAGCTGATCGGTTGCATCAATGGCTTGTCCAAACGCATAAAAGGAGATAAGGGGGTTACGAAGGAGGCGGACCCGGTATTAATGCGGCGGGCCGTGGCGTTTTGCTCGACAATCGATCCGAGCAAGCGGGGGAGTGGTATCTCTTCCAAAGGTTTTGCCGCCGTGATGCCTACGATGGTGAGGAAATATAAGGAATCCTTGTCGGAGGAAGTACGGGAAGAGGTCGTGGATATCGAGGTTCAACATATCGACGGGTCGATGAATGCCGCTACACGGGAGGAGATGATCGCTTGGCTGAAGGAGGAGACCGGCAATCCGAACGAGTGCCGTATTCTATCGAATGTGCGTTGCCTGTCCGAAGGGGTAGACGTGCCGGCCTTGGACGCTGTTCTTTTTGTTGCCGCCCGTAACAGCGAGGTAGATGTCGTGCAGAGCGTGGGACGTGTGATGCGTACTTTCCATAAGGGAGCCTCGGATGAGAAGAAATATGGTTATATCATTGTCCCGGTTGTCGTTCCGGCAGATATGGAACCGGAAAAGGCGATGGCGGATAACGAGCGTTTTTCCGTGGTTTGGAAAATCCTGAACGCCTTACGTGCCCATGATGATGAGTTTAACGCTACGGTTAATAAAATACAATTGAATAAGGTGAAGCCTCCCAAGGTGGTCATCGGTGGGATACCGCGAGGTTCTGGACAGATGCACGAGAAGGATTGGATGCGAGATCTGCAGGATCAACAGACTGGGGCGACCGAGCTAAGTAATGAGGAGATCGCCCGCCAATTGGAACTTCGTTTCGGCTCTTTGCAAGATGGAATCTACGCAAAGATGGTAGAGAAGGTAGGAGATCGCTTGTATTGGGAGAATTGGGCGAAGGAGATAGGTTTGATCGCCCAGAAGTTTATAGAACGTATCGCCCGTGTCGTAAAAGACGGGCTGCATAAAGAGGCATTTGTTGAATTCTTGAGCGGTTTGCAAAAGAACCTGAATCCTTCCATTGATGAGGGACAGGCCGTGGAAATGTTGGCGCAGCATATGATTACACGTCCGGTATTCGATGCTTTGTTTAAGGATTTTCAGTTTGTCAAGAATAATGCGGTCAGCCGTAGCATGCAGCGTATGTTGGAGCTGCTGGAGAGCGAGGCCATGGAAAAGGATACGGATGTATTGGATAAATTCTATGAGAACGTACGCATGAATGTGGGCGATATAGATAATCTGGAAGGAAAGCAGATGCTTATCAAGAATCTGTATGAGAAGTTCTTCAAGGGTGCTTTCCCGAAAACCGTAGATAAGCTCGGTATCGTTTATACGCCGGTGGAATGCGTGGATTTTATCATTCATTCTGTTGATGATATTTTGCGCAAGGAGTTTAATTGTTGCCTTTCGGATGAGAATGTACATATCTTAGACCCATTCACGGGGACTGGTACTTTCATTACCCGTTTGCTGCAAAGTGGCTTGATCCGTCCGGAAGATCTGGAGCGTAAATACAAGAATGAGATTCATTGTAATGAGCTGGTCTTGCTTGCTTACTATATCGCGGAAGTCAATATAGAGAGCGTGTTTCATAGCCTTGTAAAGCGGGATACTTATCTGCCGTTTGAGGGCATTTGCTTGACGGATACCTTCCAGACAACCGAGAACAAGGAGGAGGTCTTGGATCAGACTTGGTTCTCCGAGAATGCGGTGAATGTGGATAGGCAAAAGAGAGTTCCGGTGAGAGTTATAATCAGTAATCCTCCGTATTCGGTCGGGCAGAGATCGGCAAATGATAATGCGCAGAATATGAGTTATACCCATTTGGATAAACGAATCGCCGAGACGTATGCCAAAGCCGCCCAAGCGACGAATAAAAACTCTCTTTATGATAGTTATATTAAGGCATTCCGTTGGGCGAGTGATCGCATCTCCAATTGTAAGGATGGAGGTGTGGTTGCTTTCATTAGCAATGGGGCTTGGATTGACGGTAATGCTCAAGAAGGATTTAGGAAATGCCTTGAGGATGAGTATTTGAGTATATACGTATTGAACTTGAGAGGAAATCAACGGACGAGTGGCGAGTTATCTCGTAGAGAGGGAGGTAAGATATTTGGCTCAGGTTCTCGTACACCTATATCAATAACCTTTTTGGTGAAGAATCCGAATAAGAAAGGTAAAGCGACAATTTATTATCATGATATTGGTGATTATTTATCGCGTGAGCAGAAACTGAAAAAGATAGATGAGTTTGGTTCGGTAGACTCTAGTAAATTACAATGGGATATTGTTGCCCCGAATGAGAAAGGGGATTGGATTAACCAAAGAGGGGATGTGTTTGATTCTTTGATTATCTTAGGTGATAAAGATGATAAAACTAATAAGCAGACTCTATTTAATGCTGTTTATGCAAGAGGCATAGGTTCTTCCCGCGATTCGTGGGCTTATAACTATTCGAGACAAAAAATGCTTGAGTCAATGAGACGATCAAATGAGTTCTATAATGAGCAAAGATTAAAATATCAAGAGTATAAAAGGTATAATCCGAATATTGATGTTGTGAGTTTTATTGACAATGACCCATTAAAAATAAGTTGGAGTAGAGCTTATAGACAAGATGTAGAAAAAAATAGAGAGCATTTTTATGATGTTAAATATGCCTCTATAGGGTTGTATCGCCCATTTTCAAAGCAAAATTTATATTTTGATAAGACTGTTTTAAATGATGTAGGACCTGTTTTTAATATGTTTCCGACTTCTATTCATCAGAATTTAGTAATTTGCGTGAAAGGAATCGGAGACAAAGATTTCTCTTGTTTAATTGCTGATTGCATTCCTGATCTTCAAGTTATTTTTAATGGTCAATGCTTCCCTCTCTACTGGTACGAAGAAAACAAGAACAAGCAACGAACCTTGTCCTTATTCGATACCGAATCAAATGATGATTTCATTCGTCGAGACGGAATCACCGACTGGATACTGAAAGAAGTCCGTACCCGTTTCGGTAATGCCCGGAAGATCACGAAAGAAACCATCTTCTACTATGTGTATGGCTTGCTTCATTCCCCGAAATACCGGGAAGCCTTTGCTGCCGATCTGAAGAAATCCTTACCACGTATCCCGATCGTGGAGGATATAGACGCTTTCCTCGATTTCTCCTATGCGGGTAAGCAACTGGCTAATCTGCATCTGAATTATGAGGAAATACCTGCGTATGAGGGCGTGACAGTCATTGGTGACAGGCAAAAGGAGGAAGCCCCGGATGGTAGTATGATTGCCGGAACTACGGATCTATATGCGGTCAAGGTGGATTATAAATACTATGAGGTAGAGAAAATGCGATTCCCCAAAAAGGGGCAAAAGGATACGATTATCTACAACAGCTCGATTCGCATAGAGAACATACCCGATGAGGCGTATGAGTACATCGTGAACGGTAAATCCGCTATCGAATGGATCATGGAGCGCTATCAAGTGAAAACCGATCCAAGTAGTTTGATCAAGAACGATCCGAATGACTGGAGCCGTGAGCATGATAACCCCCGTTATATCTTGGACTTGCTACTCTCCGTAATCAACGTGAGTGTACAAACCATGGAGATCGTCAAAAAGTTACCGGATTTAAAGTTAGAATAAGAAAATAGTAAAAGGGGCTTCTTGTGAGGAATTGATATTTATTATTTTATAATCTAGAGACACACCTAGGGATAAAGCTTGCATGCATATAAAGTCTTTATGTAAAGGAGCTAAAAAGGTGTGTTTATACGATAAAGTATTATGTATTTGGGGCGGACGATGAAGGAGTTGACCTATATTGTCAGACCTGTTTTAGGAAATCGGCTTGTAAAGTGTTAATCATTCCTTCGGAACCAATTTTAGGGTGATTTTTCAATTAACATATCCCCCTTCTCTTTTATTAATACGGATTTTTTTCCTTATATTCGCGTCACTTTTGAACACGTATCAAATAATTTCTAAATAAATCAATTAAGAAATGACAAAGAGTGCATTACAAATCGCAAGAGCAGCTTACCAACCGAAGGTACCCGCTGCGTTGAAAGGTGCAGTGAAAGCCGTTGACGGCGAGTATACTCAATCAGTAGCCGATCAGGAAGAAATCAAGAAATTGTTCCCGAACACTTACGGAATGCCGATCGTTACATTCGAGAAGAGTAACGAGGAGAAGGCTATGCCTGTCATGAACGTTGGTGTGATCCTTTCCGGTGGTCAGGCTCCCGGTGGTCACAACGTGATCGCTGGTTTGTTCGACGGTATCAAGGCTCACAACGCAGATTCTCGTCTGTATGGTTTCATCTTGGGCCCGGGCGGTTTGATCGATCATAAATATATGGAATTGACGGCTGATATTATCGACGAGTACCGTAACACGGGTGGCTTCGATATGATCGGTTCCGGTCGTACGAAATTAGAGACGAAAGAGCAATTCGATAAAGGTCTTCAGATCTTGAAAGAGCTTGATATCAAGGCTTTGGTTATTATCGGTGGTGACGATTCTAACACGAACGCTTGCGTATTGGCCGAGTATTACAAGGCTATCGGCGCCGGCGTACAGGTAATCGGTTGCCCGAAGACGATCGACGGTGACTTGAAGAACGCCCAGATCGAGACCTCTTTCGGTTTCGACACGGCTTGTAAGGTTTACTCCGAGGTAATCGGTAACATCCAACGTGACTGTAACTCCGCCCAGAAATACTGGCACTTCATCAAATTGATGGGTCGCTCCGCTTCTCATATCGCTTTGGAGTGCGCTTTGCAGACTCAACCGAACGTTTGTATCATCTCCGAGGAGGTTGAGGAGAAGAATATGTCTTTGGACGATATCGTTACTTACGTGGCTGGTATCGTGGCTAAGCGTGCCGCCGAGGGTAATAACTTCGGTACGGTATTGATCCCTGAGGGCTTGATCGAGTTCGTTCCGGCTATGAAACGCTTGATCGCCGAGTTGAACGACTTCTTGGCTAAGCACGACGCTGAGTTCAAGATGATCAAGAAGAGCGAGCAACGTGCTTATATCATCAGCAAGTTGACGAAGGAGAACTCTGATCTGTACGCTTCTCTTCCGGAGGGCGTAGCTCGTCAGTTGTCTTTGGACCGTGACCCGCACGGAAACGTACAGGTTTCTTTGATCGAGACCGAGAAGTTATTGTCTGAGATGGTTGGCAAGAAATTGGCTGAGTGGAAAGCCGAGGGCAAGTACGTAGGCAAGTTCGCCGCACAACACCACTTCTTCGGTTACGAGGGTCGTTGCGCCGCTCCTTCTAACTACGATGCGGACTACTGCTACTCTTTGGGTTACACGGCATCTTGCTTGATCGCCGCCGGTAAGACAGGTTATATGTCTTCCGTACGTAACACGACCGCTCCCGCTGATCAATGGATCGCCGGTGGTATCCCTGTTACTATGATGATGAACATGGAGAAACGTCATGGCGAGATGAAGCCGGTTATCCAGAAGGCTTTGGTTAAGCTTGACGGCGCTCCTTTCAAGGCGTTCGCCGCAAACCGTGACGAGTGGGCTTTGACTACTAGCTACGTATACCCGGGTCCGATCCAGTACTTCGGCCCGACGGAGGTTTGCGACCAGCCGACTAAGACTTTGCAGTTGGAGCAAGCTTAAGGATATAAGTTGAAATAAATGAAAATAGAGGTAAGACGCAAGTTTTATCTCTATTTTTTTTACTTTTACACAAAAAAGGATTTAGTATGAATAAGCTAGAGCGATTATATGGTGAATGGTTATCCTTTCAGCCTTTAAAACAAGAAGATCAGAAGCGACTGGATCGTAAATTTATGCTGGAATTTAATTATAACTCCAACCATTTAGAAGGAAACACCTTGACTTATGGGCAAACTAAATTATTGTTTATGTTTGGAGAAACCTCAGGTTCCGCTTCTTTGAGGGATTATGAGGAGATGAAAGCTCATAATGTTGGTCTTGAAATGCTTAAGCGAGAGGCTATGGATAAGGAACGTCCATTGACGGAACAGTTTATCCGGGAGTTGAACCATACGATCCTTGTACAGGATTTCTGGAAAGAAGCAAAGACTCCGTTAGGGAAAAAAACTCGTACGGTCGTAAAAGTCGGCTCATATAAATCTCGCCCTAATTCTGTATTAACCGCAACAGGAGAAGAATTCCACTATGCGACACCGGAAGAGACTCCCGCTTTTATGACAGAACTTATTCGGTGGTATAATGAAGAGTCGAAAAAAGATGCATATACTCCGATCGAGTTAGCTGCTTTGCTGCATTATCGTTATATCCGTATTCATCCTTTTGAGGATGGGAATGGACGTATAGCTCGTTTATTAGTTAATTATGTATTATATAGGAATGGATATCCTATGATTGTTATTCATACTGCGGATAAGCAAAATTATCTTCGTGTGTTGCATCAATGTGACATCGTGGTTGGCCTAACCCCGTCCGACGGAGCTAATGCTGCTTTAGGAGAGATTAGGGCTTTTGTCGAATATCTGGAGGCTTGCGTTGAGCGGGCGTTGGTTTTAGGTATAAAGGCTGCGAAAGGAGAAGATATCGAGGAGGAAAATGATTTTGAAAAAGAATTGGCTATTTTAGGTCAACAAAAGAGAAGGGCTGACGGAGAAGTTGTGAATCGGTTTAGTAAGGAAAATGTATTAGATGTATTAGAAAAAGTATATAAACCATTCGTAAAGGAATTGGAAAAGGTGATTGTTTCGGTAGAGCCTTTTTTTACCTATGTTAAAAAAGGCTATTATATATGTAAAGGAGTGGATCCTTTCCAAAATGAATATTATGATATCTTTAGCTCGGAGATAGAGGCACAATCTATACTGGAGTGTGCTCGTACTTTATATTATAGAATTGATTTCGCTGATCCTAAGAGAGAATATAGGATGAAGCCTATTTCGCCTGTAATAGATGGTCTCATCTCATTGGAATATACCTATTATTTTTTTTCTGCTTATCCTGATAAGCACTATGCGTATGGAACTTATCCTTCTTTTGACGATATTATGCGTATAATAAAGAACATAAAAGAAAATATATTGGTAGAGATAAAAAACGCATGAGATAACTTTATAACACATGGATTCCATGAAAAAGAAAATCGCCTATCTATTGCTCCTTTTGATGCTGATACCCATCGGCTCGTTTGCCAAGGAGAAACGTACGTTCGAGATCAAGGACGGTCATTTTTATGTAAACGGGAAGGTAACCCCGATCCTCTCGGGTGAGATGCATTATCCTCGTATCCCCCACCAATATTGGCGGCATCGCCTTCGGATGATGCGGGCGATGGGCTTGAATACGGTCGCTACCTATGTCTTCTGGAACCTGCACGAGACGGAACCGGGTAAATGGGATTTCGAGGGAGACAAGAATCTGGCCGAGTATATCCGGATAGCGGGAGAGGAGGGATTGATGGTGATCCTCCGTCCCGGCCCCTACGTATGCGCCGAGTGGGAGTTCGGCTCTTACGTGGCGCAACGTAAGGATATCCCCTTGGAGGAGCATCGCCGCTACACTCACGTTCGAGCAATTGAAACAAGGATACGGCTACGTCTTGTACTCAACCCATTTCAACCAACCCCTGAAAGGCCGTTTGGAGATACCGGGCTTGCGTGATTACGCTACGATCTACGTGGATGGCGAGCGTGTCGGCGAGTTAAACCGTTGTTTCAACCAATATGCGATGGAGATCGATATCCCGTTCAACGCTACCTTGGACATCTTGGTGGAGAACATGGGGCGTATCAATTATGGCGAGGAGATCGTCCGCAATACGAAGGGGATCATCAGCCCGGTCAAGATTAACGGCAGCGAGATATCGGACTGGAAGATGTACAAGCTCCCGATGGACCGGATGCCGGCTTTGGCCTCCGGCGAACCTTATGTCTATAAGAATGGCTCGCCCGAGGTAGCGGCGTTGGGGAATAAGCCGGTTCTCTACGAGGGAACCTTCCACCTGTCCGATACCGGCGATACGTTTATCGATATGGAGGATTGGGGAAAGGGCATTATTTTCATCAATGGTATCAATATCGGTCGCTATTGGTACGCCGGCCCTCAGCAAACGCTTTACATACCGGGCGTATGCTGAACAAAGGAGAGAATAAAATCGTTATTTATGAGCAGCTGAATAATGACCGGAAGTCGAGCGTACGGACGGTCAAGACTCCTGTCTTGACAAAACTGAAGAAAATTACAGCCATGGAGAAAAAGAATCGTTTGATGGATAAAGCGGTAAGCCCGTTTAGCGTGGATGAGACGATGCGGCGGATCGAGGAGATTATCAAGTCTCAAGGAGGTTCCGTGTTCGCCGTGTTCGATCATGGGCGAAACGCTAGCGAGGTAGGGATGAAGCTGCCTCCGAATACGGGATGGAAAACAGCGGCGTCATCGAGAAGATGCAAGAGGCCGTAACGAATATCGTGAGTAAATCGATAGCCGGCAGCCGGTAAGGCTTATGGATCTAATGCGATAAGAGCTTAGGAGGATGTCGGTAAAACGGCGTCCTCTTTTCTTTTATAGGGCCCAAGAGACTCATTTACCGTGCTGTAGATTGATAATAAGGTTTAAAAGTCTTCGGAAAAATTAGGAATAGATTGTATTTTTTTATGAGGTTTTTAACATATTGTTGATTCTTGTGAAGGTGTCTTTTTGTTAACAAGAATAAGCCTTATTGGGTCTATAATAACTATTTGTACGAACACATATCCGCAAGTTCAAGGGAATGTGAAAAAAATATGCATACTATTTTTGTTTATTAAGAATAATAATTTATATTTGTACCCATATCCGAAGAGTGGATATAATTATTAATGTTAACCTATTTTTGTGTTATGATGAACAAACAGTTGGCTTTTGTTAAAAGCGGGCTGGGTTTGGCACTTTGTTTCCTTATGGTCGGTGCGGGTGTAACCCCTCCAATCCACGCGTCTAATGCGAATGTGTCCATCTCCCAACAAGCTAAGAAAGTTACCGGTACGGTAACTGACGCAAAGGGTGAACCCCTTTTGGGTGTGAATGTTGTAGTAAAAGGTACTACAAACGGTACGATTACCGACCTTGACGGTAAGTATTCCTTGGAAGTTGAGCCCAACTCCATTTTAGTCGTTTCCTACATTGGTTATGTATCTCAGCAAATTCCTGCTTCGGGAGAAGTGGTAAATGTGACATTGAAAGAAGATACGCAAAACCTTGATGAGGTCGTAGTAGTAGGTTACGGTACGCAGCAGAAGAAAGATATCACAGGCTCCGTGGCGGTAGTGGATACAGAGGCGCTGTTGGCTTCTTCCGGATCTTCCGCTACCCAGCAGTTGCAAGGTAAGGCGGCCGGTGTATATATCGGTCAGACCGGTTCTCCGGGTTCTCCTTCAATGGTTCGTATTCGTGGTATCAATACGGTTAATGATAACGGCCCGTTGTATGTAATTGACGGTGTGTCTACCCGTAACCAAGATTTAAGCTCCTTGAATCCGAACGATATCGAGAGTATGCAAGTATTGAAGGACGCCTCCTCTGCCGCTATCTATGGTGCGCAGGCCGCGAACGGCGTTATCTTGATCACGACGAAGAAAGGTACGAAGAGCGGGCAACCCAGATTAACGTATGACGGATATGTCGGCTTACAAAAGACAGGTAAGAGATACGATGTATTAAACTCAAATGATCGCTTGAATCTGGAGTGGGACGCTAAGAAAAATCAGATCGATCTGACTAATGCGGGTGGTTATCCTTCCCATGTACAGTTCGGTACAGGTGAGCGCCCGATTATCCCTAATTACTTGACACAAGCTGGTGCCAACGGTTCCCAAAATATAGATCCAAGTGATTATAGTTTCCCGGGCAATACATACGCTCCATTCTCCGATACGAATTGGTGGGATGAGATCGATCGGGTAGCTATGATCCAGAATCACCAGATCGGTTTGTCCGGTGGTACGGAGAAGGGGCAGTATAATTTGAGTGCCAATTATTTCAAGCAGGATGGTACGGTGATAGATACATATTACCAACGTTATCAGGTGCGTGCGAATACTTCGTTTAACGTGCGTGATTGGTTGCGTGTAGGAGAGAACATGACTTATGCTTTCACGAAAGATAATGGATTGAGCGCCAATGGTGCGGAATCAAATCCTTATTCTTGGAGTTACCGTGCGTCTCCTTATGTCCCGGTGTATGATATCAAAGGTAATTTTGCCGGTTCTAAGTTTGCCGGTACCGGTAACTTCCAGAATCCGGTAGCGAACCAAGTCCGGAATAAAGATAACTTTTATTCTCATAATCGTATTTTCGGAAATTTATGGGCCGAGGCCGATATCATCAAAGGACTGACGTTCCGTACGAATTTCGGTTTGGATTATACAAATAATTATTCATATCGCATGAATAAGTATACGCCGGAATTCTCGGAAGATACGAAACAGAATAATTTGGAGGAGGTATCGGAGTTTAACTACCGCTGGGTGTGGACAAATACATTGACTTATAACAAGACTTTCAACGACGTACATAAATTAACCGTTCTGTTGGGAACGGAAGCTATCCGTGACGGCTTAGGCCGGAAGATGACCGGACGTCGTTATACATACTTATATGAGGATAATACGGATACTTGGGTTTTGAATATGGGTGAGAACGATAACCAGCGTATCGCCGATTCCGAGTATAAAGGTGAGTTCGCTTTGTTCGGTATCTTCGGACGTGTGGATTACTCTTTCAATGATCGGTATTTGTTTACAGGTATTATCCGCCGAGACGGTGTATCCCGTTTCTCTGATTCGAACCGTTATGGCGTGTTCCCATCTGTCTCTTTAGGCTGGCGTCTTTCTCAAGAGTCCTTTATGGAGAATACCCGTGATTGGTTGGACGATTTGAAATTGCGTGTCGGTTATGGCCAGACAGGTAACTCCGAGGTTCCTCGTAAAACGAATTACGCTATGGAATATCGTACATTCCCGAAACGTTCGAGATATGATTTTAACGGTATGAATACCTCAACCGTAAATGGTTATATTCTTGATAAATATGGTAATGAGGATACAAAGTGGGAGGCTACCGAGATGTGGAACGTTGGTTTGGACGCTACGTTCTTGAATGGAAAATTCAATATTGGTGCTGAATGGTATTGGAAGAAGACAACGGATATGTTGATCGAGGCCCAATATTCTGCTTTGGCTAATCCGGAGATTGGTAAACCGTATATTAATTTCGGTGATATTAAGAATACGGGTGTTGACTTGAACTTTAATTATCGAGACTCAAAAGGCGATTGGTCTTGGGATGTTAATTTAAACCTTTCTCATTACAAGAATGAGGTATTAAGGATTTCCGAGTCTGACGACGCTTCTCTTTGGGGTGGCGGTACGCGTCTTTCCGGTAACGTGACCCGTACGACCAAAGGCCATGCGATCTCAGAGTTCTATGGCTATAAGGTAAACGGTTTCTACGAGAACGTAGAAGAGGTATTGGCTTTGCCGCCGTTAGGACAAACGGTTACGGACGCTGAGTCCGCTAAGAGATGGGTCGGTAAGTTTAAGTTCGAGGATGTAGATAAAGATGGTAAGCTGTCTGAGAGTGACCGTACTTTTATCGGTTCTCCCCACCCTGACTTGATCGCAGGTTTGAACGCTACCGTTACTTGGAAGAATTGGGATTTCACTATGTTCTGGTACTCAACGATCGGTAATGATTTGTTCAATAACAATAAGTACTTTACGGATTTCTGGTTGTTCGAGGGTAATAAGTCTGAGCGTATGCGTGATTTATCTTGGAAGCCGGGAGCGGATAACAGCAATGCGGTCTTGCCGGTTCTTGATTATGGTGATACCTATTCCGGTACGAACTCAAGTTCCTATTATGTGGAGAATGCCTCTTTCTTGCGCTTGAAGAATGTGGTCTTGGGCTACACGCTTCCGAAGAATGTGTTATCTAAGGTTGGAATTCAAAACTTACGTTTGTATGTGCAAGCTGAGAATTTATTGACTATTACCGGTTATGACGGCTTGGATCCAGAATATACGAACGCTGATATGGGTAAAGAGAGCGGTGGAGACTTACAGAGAGGTGTTGATATGGGTGGATGGCCTACAACGATGCGTTTCTTGTTTGGTGTGAACTTCGCTTTCTAAATGGCGGTTGAGTGATAACTTTTAAATGAATTTAATTATGAATCCTAAATATAATAAGTATGTTTTTGCGTTAGCGTTTGCTAGCATGTTGACTTTGGGGGCTTGCGGTGACGATTTCTTAGGGAAAGACCCGCAGGGAGCCTTGACTCCGGAAGCCTTGGGTAATGCGCAAGGTGTGGAGTTGCTTACGACCAGCGCTTATGCGGCCTTATCTACTCCAGTGGAGAATAAAGATCCCTATCAAGCGTCTCCGTTCAATTGGGTATGGGGTAGTATCTATGGTGGTGATGCGAATAAAGGCTCCGACCCCGGTGATCAGTCCGTTGTGAATGAGATAGAGCTTTATAACACCATGTCTACGAATGGGTATCTTGATCAGAAATGGGCATGGGTTTATATGATGGCAAAACGTGTAAACCTAGCTCTCCAGACGATGGATTTGGCGGAGGATTTGGATGATGCCACTCGTGCTAGACGTACGGCGGAATTGAGATTCTTGCGGGCGTTGGGCTATTTTGAGGGAATGCGTGTATTTGGTCCGTATATCCCTTGGGTAGACGATACCTTTGAGGAGAATAATCCCTTGGTGCATAACGATAAGGATATCTATGAGAATGTGATCGCTGACGTGGATGCCGCTATTGCGGGTTTGCCGGAGACTTTGGCGGATGCCGATGCCGGGCAGATAGGTCGTGCGAACCTATGGGCCGCAAAGGCTCTGAAGGCTAAGATCATGATGTATCGAAAGGATCTGAAGGGAGCTAAACCGATCTTGAAGGATGTCTTGGAAAACGGAATAAATGCGAGTGGGGTAGCCCTTGGCTTGGAAGATTATATCTATAATAACTTCAATGCCTTGAAGGAGAATGGCAAGGAGTCTATTTTCTCTATCCAATATTCAGCCGCTGATGAGAATAACGCTCAAGCCTGCCTGACATTATGTTATCCGCATAACTCAGGTCCCGGTGGATGTTGCGGTTTCTTCCAGCCTTCTTATGAACTGGCGAATTCTTTTCAAGTGGACGGGAATGGTTTACCTTATTTGAACGGAGAGTATCGTACCAAGGAATCCGTGTCTAAACGTAATCCTTCGGAGGTGACCGGAGCAGTCTTGGCTATCAATAATGATGCGGCTGTCGATCCTCGTTTGGATTTCGCTATAGGGCGTTATGGTGTGCCTTATAAGGATTGGGGCGAACCTGCGAATGACTGGGTACGTAATCCTGTGAACGGTGGTATCTTCCTTCCTAAAAAGTTCATTCTAAGCAAAGCTGAGCAAGATGCCGGTATGTATCGTATGTATGGTGGTTGGGCCCCGGGATCGGCAATGAACATCCAGTACTTGAATGTGCGTGACTTGACGCTGTTGTATGCTGAGTGTTTGGCGAATGATGGACAATTAAAAGAGGCGATGGAGCAGGTAAACAAGATTCGCCGTCGTGCCGCCTTGGAGGTTAATATCACGAAGAAAGCGGATGGTACGCCTGCCGCGAATTATAAGATTGCCGAGTATCCCTCTTCTCATGCTGCATTCTCCAGCAAAGATGTATGCGAGAAAGCGATTCGTATGGAGCGTAAACTTGAGTTGGCTATGGAAGGCGAGCGCTGGTTCGACTTGGTTCGTTGGGGTGGTGACGTAATGGCTGCCGAGATCAAGGCTTATGTGGATTATGAGAAGAATTATATCTCTAAATTCGCCGGCGCTTCTTACTTGCCAGCAAATAAGACGATGTTGCCTATTCCTGATAACGAAATCCTGACAATGGGCACAGACCCTGCTACAGGTACTCCGTACTTGGTACAGCCGGAGGCTTGGAGAAATTGATGATTTTTAAAAAAGAATGTTATGAAGAAGATTCTATTTATAGCGTTAGCGATGTTTGTGGTATTATTGGCTAATGCCCAGCAGAATAATAGTGATGTTAAACAGGAAGCTATTGAGGATGTCATTATGCAAGAAGGTGTAGAAAGAGGCATAGTTGCTACTATATCTGGACCTATTAATGTAACATTGAGTGGGGGATATGCTCAAGAAGAGTATCACTTGGAGTATAGTCCTTTAATACCAGGAGCTAAATTGGTGTGGAGTATACAAGCGCCACAAGCTTATATAACACCTTGGACAAACCATTGTTCTGTTAGTTTTTATGCGGTTGGTGGTGCTCGTTTGGTATGTGACATTTATGATGGTAATACGTGGGTTGGTGCTGGAACAACTTATATAAATATTCGCTAAGTTTGCTCTCAATTTTTTGAGATAGAAATAGATGTAGGAAGTTAAGTTTATTAATAATCAGCGAAACGCCGATCGGAATCAATCCGGTCGGCGTTTTCCGTTTTTAGCCCCAGTACTTCAAAAGGCACCCCGCGCACCCCGCTATAAGGAGGGTGTAGCCGGAGATACCCAGCCAGTCCGCCCCGGGGGGCGGTGGGGAGGAGGGGTGTCGTGGCGGAAGAGCGTCAGCGAGGCGCCGATCGCCGCCAGCGTCACCTCCGTCTCCCGCATGAGGAGGGAGAGGAGGGCTAGCAGGAGAAGGAGCAGCGCCGGTAGCGTCTGTCGTTTCGGGAACAGGGGGATGCTGCGGGAAGATGACCCGGAGGAGCGCCGTGAGGCAACGGAGGATGAGTTCAAGGTATTTCATTTTAGTTGACAGTTGATGATAGGGACGGCATCTGCCCGCCCTTTGGATTAACGATTGATAGTTGCGAGCTGATTTTTCGGCAAAGCTGGACGATCAGCTTACGATAGGCTTCCCGGTTGTCGCCGTTCACCTCGCTGATGTAGGGGCTGTAGGCGATCTCCTTGGCGAAGGCCGTAGGGTTGGCGCTCATGTCGGCCGCCCGGGGATAGGCCGAGCGAAGCAGGCGGCAGTAATCCATGAACGAGCACTTATCGTCCGGGTAGATCCGGAAACGTAGCGAGCGGGGCGACAGCTCCGTCCACCGGCCGGTCCACCATACGTTGGTCAGCCCGTAGGCCGTGATGCCGAAAAAGTTATGATACTCCCGGCAGAGCGTACTCTCGCCCCAACCCGTCTCGATGGCTGCCTGCGCCAAGATCACCACCGGATCGATCCGGAACGCCCGCCCGGCCTCCCCAGCCAGCGGAGCGTATTTACGTATAAAAACAGAAATCTCCATACCACTTAATTTTCAATTTTCAATTCTCAATTTTCAATTCCCTAAATCTCGTCCGGGCTCTCGGAATCGCCCCCGCCACCTCCCGGGGTCACCTCTCCGTTCGAGTACTCGGTGTACTCACGGAGCTTGGCCGTCAGCTTGAGCGAGGCGCTGGAGAGGTTGCCCGTGGCACGGGCACGGAGGCGTACGCCGATGATATTGCCTTGCGTGGAGAAATCCTCCGGCGTGACGGCCCCCTTCGAGCGGATACCCACGCTGAAGATGCCGAGGTCGTCTATCTTCACGTTCTTGCCGTCCATCAGCAGCTCCTTGATACAATTCACCATGTCCTTCAGCATACCGTGGATGGCGCCGGTGGAGAAGGGGGTGTTGTGGGTGGACATGTGCTCGGCCAAGGCGGCGATGTCTACCGTCTCCTCGCATACGGCACGGGCGTACCACTTGTTGAAGGTTGTCACGTTCTTCTCGTTCTTGTTTTGATACTTCTTGTAGCGGATCATAATGTGTTGTTTTTTAATGTTGATACAAAGATACGGCAGGGCATGGGGGCTTTGTCGCTTTGGGTGACTTAGGGTGATTTCGGGTGAATTATAAGTGAAGAAATTGAAGTGCCTTTGCGAAATTCTTTGAAGACACTCACTTTTTGTATTGAAATAGTTTATCTTCGCATTGTGGGAAGAACTTCTATGATTAGGAAAATATGGAACAGAACATAAACAACATAGTGATATACCAAGACGAAAACGGGGTGACGAAAGTCAATGCCCGCTTTGCTAACGATGATGTATGGTTATCCCAGCAACAGTTGGCGGAGATCTATGATACGACCCAGCAAAATATAGCCTCACATATCCAGAATATATTTTCAGACAATGAATTATCGGATAGCGAGGCAACTCACAAGAAATTCTTGTTAGTTCGCAAAGAAGGGCAACGACAAGTACAACGTAATATAGACCATTACAATCTTGATGTGATTATTGCGTTGGGATACAGGGTACAGTCGCAGGTGGCCACACGGTTCAGGCGGTGGGCGACAGAACGATTGCACGAATATATCCAAAAAGGCTTCACGATGGATGATGAACGGTTGAAGCAAGGAGGAAATCGCTATTTTAGGGAATTATTGCAACGTATCCGTGATATCCGGGCTTCCGAACGTAATTTTTACCAACAGGTAACGGATATTTATGCCACTTCCATTGATTATGACCCTCGTGCGGATATGACACGGGAGTTTTTTGCCACCGTTCAGAACAAGCTTCATTATGCGGTTCATGAACATACTGCTGCCGAAATAATCTATGAACGAGTAGATAGCGATAAACCGATGGTTGGTATGACAAATTTCAAAGGGAATTATATAACCCGGGATGATGTTAAAATAGCCAAGAACTATCTTTCCGAAAACGAATTGAAACGGTTGAATCTCCTTGTATCCCAGTTTCTTGACTTTGCGGAATTTCAAGCACTTGAAATGCGGGAAATGAGGATGTCTGATTGGATAAAAGCACTTGATAATCAAATAATAATGCTTCAGCGCAAACTACTCGAAGGGAAAGGTTCGGTATCTCATAGGCAGGCTGTTGAAAAAGCTGAGAAAGAATTCAATATCTATCGAAAAAGGGAAATGCAGCAGTTGGAGAGTGATTTCGATAAAATGATGAAGAATTTACCGAGAAATAATGGTTGATCCATGATGGATATATGCCGGAGATTCACTATCTTTAGGATATGGAAACGACATTCAAGATACGAGCGTACGGGCGGATGGAGCTGGCCGAGGTCTACCTGCCCGACCTGCATCCCCGCTCGGCCCACCGCAAGCTGCAACATTGGATAACGATCTATCCCGGCCTGCCCGGTCGCCTCCTCTCGCTGGGTTATCACGAGGGCGAGCGGGTCTATTCGCCCGCCATGGTGCGGGCCATCATCGAGTCGCTCGGCGAGCCGTGAGAGCCGGATGGTATCCGGGTGGAATAGGGGCGCTAAGTCAATGGAACGCAAGACGGATTCCATTGACTTAGCATCCGTATCTCATTGGTTTTCCGGTCATGTTTCTTAATCCCGACGAATATCGGTGCCGGGGTTAGGGCGCAAAAGGCGCATCTTTACGTGCCTATATAAAACTTTTCTTGTAAATATATTTTTTCATCACACTGCTATAGTGTGATACTGTCTCTTATACACATCT
>ERZ1027099.424-NODE-424-length-22802-cov-11.362026_pt1 | contig 22802 bp, 16 predicted proteins | sample MGYA00519408_ERZ1027099 | MGnify/ENA primary metagenome ERZ1027099 (study PRJEB26926, sample SAMN06164646) | human gut metagenome | biome: ENVO:00009003; feature: ENVO:2100002; material: ENVO:00002003 | host: Homo sapiens | place: USA | collected 2012 ...
TATCCTCGCTCCGGAATCCGTTATTGTAGTCCAAAGTCATACTTCTTTGACGGTATCAATCCGGAAAATTAATTTTCCTATACTTGTACTACTTGTTGAATTATGCAAATCTCTCAAAGAACTCTTTTGCCGCTATCGTTTTGCGAACATAGATGCAAAGATAAGTGTTTTTCTCTTAAACTTCCAAATTATTTCAGAACTTTTTTCAAGAAAAATTTGTTTCATTGCTTCGGTATCGCCGTTCTCTCTCGAATGCGGGTGCAAAAGTAACGCTATAAAACATAACCTCCAAACATTTTCGGCATTATTTTTCAAGTTTTTTCTCATGGCTCAACAATCCTTACTTTTAATGTACGCACACGATAAAGGCACATATATTTATCTGTACTGATGTTGACAATATCTGGATGGGCATGGAAATAGGTTTCAAGTTTCAAGGTTTCATGAACCCCTTTTCCTCACACACGCACAAGTACATATAATACAGTTCCTCATGATCGCTCCGTCCGCCTCGGGTAAAAACATCATGTCGTGGCTACGCAAGTTCTTCGAGGCTATCCATCCCGCATAACAAACATAAAGGGATTTATTTGAAACCTATATAATGTACGCATCGTGTGTGTGAAGAAAAAGGTTTCATGAAACCTTGAAACTTGAAACCTGCCTATAGTCATTTTTTAATTCGATACACGCATAAGCAAAGAAGAGCCATACGATAGACTTAATTCCTTCAAGCCAATGACTTAAATCAAAGAGCGCAAAGAGCTAAGTCATCAAGCGCAAAGACTCAACTTCTCATCCCCCAAGTTCCAAGTCCTTTATACACCTTAATCCACAACTAATTAAAAAATCTGATAACAGAACACGAATGTCCGCTCTCATCAGTCCGACACATTGAAGCGTATTCCCACAAGGTCATCATATTGTTTTTGCAGCTTATAAAGCTCGTCTCGCATGTGTTTCGTCACTGCCTCGTAACTGGGCTTACCGTAAAGGTTATTCATCTCGTGGGGATCTTCTTGGAGGTCGTAAAGCTCCCATACGTCGATGTCGTTGTAGAAATGGATCAATTTATAACGATCGTCACGTACGCCGTAATGACGCTTCACGGAATGCTCGGCAGGATACTCGTAGTAATGATAGTAAAGGGAGTTACGCCAGTTCTCCGGCCGCTCGCCTTTCAGCAAGGGAAGCAAGGACTCGCCTTGGATGTCGGCTGGGATGGGGGCTCCGGCCAGTTCCAAAAAAGTGGGGGCGTAATCAATATTCTGCACGAGCTGCGGGATATCACCCTTCTTGCCACCCGGCAGACGCATCAGCAACGGGGTGCGGAAGGATTCCTCATACATGAAGCGCTTGTCGAACCAGCCATGCTCGCCCATGTAGAAGCCTTGGTCGGAGGTGTAGACGATCAACGTGTTATCCAGCAAATCGTTCTTCTCCAGATAATCGAGCACGATACCGATGTTCCGATCCACGGAATGGATCACCCGAAGGTAATCGTGCATATAACGCTGGTATTTCCACTCGGCCAGCTCCTTACCCGTGCGTTTCTTCGCCTTGAAGTCTTGGATGATCGGATCGTAATAGGCGTCCCAAGCGGCTTTCTGGTCCGGATTCATGCGGTTATAAAGCTCACGGCCGTACTTCTCCAGATCAGCGTTGGAGGAATGGATCTCGTTCTCCTTATCGGCCATTTTCAAGTCGTATACGATATCCATATCCTTGATGATGCTCATCTCCTGCTCCGAGGCGGCGATGCGGCCGGCGTAATCGTCGTAGAAGTTCTCGGGCAGCGGGAAGGTCACATCGTCGTAAAGACGCAGGTCGCAGGTATCGGGCATCCAAGTACGGTGCGGAGCCTTATGGTGCAGCAGGAGGCAGAAAGGCTTGCTCTTGTCTCGTTTATTGTCCAGCCAATCAAGAGCCAGATCGGTCGTGATGTTCGTGGCGTACCCTTCGATCTGACGCTTCTCGCCGTTATCGATGAAGATGGGGTTATAGTAATCGCCTTGGCCTACGAGGATGTTCCAGTAATCGAAACCGGTGGGATCGGAGGTGAGGTGCCATTTACCGATCATGGCGGTTTGGTAGCCAGCTTTACGCAATAGCTTCGGGAAGGTCTGCTGCGAGCCGTCGAAGGTATGGGCGTTATCGATGAAGCCGTTCTTGTGGCTGTGCTTGCCGGTCAGCATGCAGGCACGGCTGGGGCCACTGATGGAGTTGGCTACGAAGCTATTGGTGAAACGTACGCCCTCATTTGCGATGCGGTCGATGTTGGGGGTTTGGATGTATCGCTTGTCGTAGGCGCTGATGGTTTGGAAGGAGTGATCGTCCGTCATGATGTAAAGGATATTCATGGGCTTGGCGGGTTGCCCGGACGTATTCTCTTTTTGGCTACAGGAGGTGGAGGCTATCGCCGCCAGACCTGTCAGAATGAATAGTTGATTTGTTTTCATGTATTCCGCTTAGATTTATGTTGTTTTGATTGATTTTGCCTAAATACACTCAGCTACAGACTTGTAGAGACGGGCATGCCCCGTCTCTACAATTGGTGATATTAACCTTGGTGATATTAGCCGAGGAGGTCTTTCAGCTTGCCTTCGGATTGCAGCTTCACGATCAACTCGCCAAACAGAGTATTCGTCCAAGCGAACCACGAGCGGGTGTAATCGGAAGGATTGTCCTTATGGAAAGACTCGTGCATGAAGCCCGTGCCTCCGTCCGTATCACGAAGCGTCTCTATGCAATACCGGATCTCCTTCTCGTCGTTGGAAGTCGTAGCACGCATGATCAAGCTCATCGGCCAGATATAGTTGAAACCGATATGCGGACCGCCGATGCCCTCGCCGGCCTTTCCCTTGAAGAAGTAAGGGTTGGAAGGGCTCAGCACCAAGCGACGGGTATTCTGGTAAACCGGGTCGTTCACGTCCACACAACCCAAGAACGGCAAAGCCAGCAAGCTCGGTACGTTAGCGTCGTCCATGAAAACACGGCTGCCGTAACCATCCACCTCGAAGGCGTATACCTTACCGAATTCCGGATGCTCCACGATAGCGTATTTCTTCACGGCCTCCTCTACCTCACCCGCCAACGCCTCGCAACGGCCGGCCAAGTCCGTGTTATTTCTTACGACACGAAGAATCTCAGCCACCTGGCGAAGCGAGGTGATAGCGAACAAGTTCGATGGTACCAAGAAGCCGAACAGCGTAGCGTCGTCGGAAGGACGGAAAGAAGAGACGATTAGGCCCACCGGGTTCACCGGGCTACCCCAACCATCGTTCAAGAGGGTATCACCTTGGCGGTCCGTCACACGGGAGAAACGGTACGGCCCGAGGCTATCCTTGCGCTGTTGCTCACGGAAGGTACGGTAAACGGCCTCCATTGCCTGCTCCCATTTGCTGTCGAATACGGAGGTATCGCCAATCTCTTTCCAATAATGATACGCCAAGCGGATCGGGTAGCAAAGCGAGTCGATCTCCCATTTACGCTCGTGAAGCTCTTTCTTCATCTCCGTGCGGTCGCTCTCCCACTCGCTCCCGGTAGGGCCTTCGTTGAAGCCGTTAGCGTAGGGATCGATCAGGATGCAGGCGGTCTGGCGATTGATAGCTCCGACCAGCATTTGCCGCAAGTCCTTATCCTTCTTCGCCAAGGTGACGAAGGGGTAAACCTGCGCCGAGGAGTCACGCAACCACATGGCGTGAATATCTCCGGTGATCACGAACGTATCCGGCTTGCCGTCTACCATCTTGAACTCACAGGTCGTGTCCAAGGTATTCGGGTAGCAGTTCTCGAACATCCAAGCCAGCTTCGGGTCCTTGATACGGGCCTTGGAAGCCTTCAGTTGCTCCTCTACCGCCTTGGAGGTAAACTTACGGGCCTCGGGAGCCGGGCGCTTGCTGGCGTAATCGCCGGTCACCTTAGAGGCGATCGTGCTAAAACTCTTTTTATTGTCGGGCGTACTCACGGCGGAGTATACCTTCTCGCCAACCAACAGGCCGGCCAAGGAAATAGATCCTGTTTTCAGGAAATTACGTCTTGTAGTCATTTATATAGTTTTTATGGTATTATATTCCAGTGGCAAAGTTAAGAAAAAAAATAAAGGCTCCCAATCCTTTTCGGACCGGAGCCTTCGCCAACTCAATAATTCCTTAAATTAGCCTAAATACGATTTTAGAAGCTTGCTACGAGTTCCTTGTCTTAATCTTCTGATTGCTTTTTCCTTGATCTGGCGGACACGCTCTCTAGTGAGGCCAAATTTGTCGCCAATCTCTTCCAATGTCATTTCCTGACAGCCAATACCGAAAAACATCTTGATTATCTCACATTCTCTTTCGGTCAGTGTAGCAAGCGCTCTATCAATTTCCTTAGCCAATGACTCGTTCATTAACGACCGGTCCGCGATAGGAGCGTCATCGTTCACAAGCACATCCAAAAGGCTGTTGTCTTCGCCTTCCACGAACGGGGCATCCACGGAAATATGACGTCCGGACACCTTCAAGGTATCGGAAATCTTATCCACCGGGATATCCAACTCATCAGCAAGTTCCTCTGGAGACGGTCTGCGCTCGTTTTCCTGCTCGAACTTGGAGAAGGCCTTGCTGATCTTGTTCAGCGAACCTACTTGGTTCAACGGAAGACGCACGATTCTTGACTGCTCTGCCAAAGCTTGCAGAATAGATTGGCGAATCCACCATACAGCATAGGAAATAAACTTGAAACCTCTCGTCTCATCGAATTTCTCGGCAGCCTTGATCAAGCCTAAGTTACCTTCATTAATAAGGTCGGGCAAACTCAAACCTTGGTTCTGATATTGCTTAGCCACAGAAACGACGAAACGGAGATTCGCACGGGTCAATTTCTCTAACGCCCTACGGTCTCCTCTTTTGATAGCCTGTGCCAATTCCACTTCCTCTTCTACCGTGATAAGATCTTCTCGACCAATCTCTTGAAGATATTTATCCAGCGAAGCGCTTTCGCGGTTGGTAATGGACTTTGTGATCTTTAATTGTCTCATTCAATTTGTTTAATTGAGAATACGGGGTGCAAAGATAACCATTTTTGTTGAAAGAATTGGCTGGATGCACCCCACATCCAGCCAATTAAAAACCTTTAACAATCTTTTCACACCTATAAGACTACAGTCCTTGTTTATCTTATTCGGCAAGATCTATCGCATAGTACTTCGTACGTCCGTTCGGGTAGAAGCCTTTAATGAAGAGGCCTTGATCTTCCGTACGTCCTTGAAGTATGCTTTCCACAATCTTTTCCAAGTCTTCCGGAGCAGAGATCTTCTGGTTGTTTACAATCATGATAATGAAGCCTTTCTTTATACCGGCGTCTTTCAGCTTGCCGCTGGTCAGACCGGTGACCTCGATACCATAACTTACACCTAACTTACGTTTCTGCTCGTCGTTCAAAGCCTTGAACGCTGCGCCCATAACCTCTGCGCTGTCACCACCCTTCACGACCTTGGTGCTACCTTGCGCATTACGGAGTTCTACCGTGAATTTCTTCGTGCTACCGTTGCGGTTGATCGTCAACTCTACCTTGTCGCCCGGACGGTATTTGCTGATCTGCTCTTGCAAAGCGCTAGACGATTTGATCTTCACGCCGTTCACGGCTACAATCACGTCACCCTTCTCGATTCCGGCTTCCTTAGCGGAGCTGCGCTCGGCGAAACCACCTACGTAAGCGCCCTCGAATACTTTCACTTTCTCTTTCTCAGCGTCAGGCACGTATTGCGGGTCTTGTATCAATACGCCTAATACGGCACGCTGCACGGTTCCGAATTGCTTCAAGTCGTTAGCCACCTTACCGGCGATGCTGATAGGCACGGCGAAAGAGTATCCGGCGAAGTTACCGGTCTCGGAGTAGATAGCGGTATTGATACCGACTAACTCGCCTTTTGTGTTCACTAGCGCCCCACCACTGTTACCCGGGTTCACGGCGGCGTCTGTCTGTATAAACGACTCGATCTTGCTACGATCCTTGCCGCCGGCGCCGATGTTACCACGGCTCTTAGCGCTCACGATACCTGCCGTAACGGTAGAGGTCAAGTTAAACGGGTTACCTACCGCCAACACCCACTCACCTACTTTCAACTTCTCAGAATCACCAAAGGGGATCGTAGGTAAGTCGGTTGCCTCGATCTTGATCAAGGCGATATCTGTTGTCGGATCAGCCCCTATAATCTTTGCCGGGAATTTCCGGTTATCGTTCAAGGTAACCTCCAGCTCATCGGCTCCGTCGATCACGTGGTTGTTCGTGATGATATAACCATCCGTAGAGATAATGACACCCGAGCCGGCGCCCACACGAGGTTGCTGTTGCGGACGTTGGAACCCTCCACGGCCACCGAAGCCGAAGAAATACTCGAACGGGTCCATATACTGCTGACCGCCGTCCCCGTTAGAGGCTTGCGCGTTAGCCGTGGCCTTGATATGGACAACCCCGTGGATGGCGCTCTCGGCGGCCGTAGTGAAATCGATATTCTCGGCGGCCACGGTTCCATAATTCGTCAATCGGTACGGTTGCTTGAAGGTATTCTCAACTCCGGAGGCCAACTCCACCGGACGTTGATTCTTATTCATCAGGTAAGTACTCGTTCCGATCGCGGCACCAGAACTAATGGCTGCTATCAGAGCAACACCAAGCACATTCTTCCAGATATTTTTCATACTTTTCTTATTTAATTAAACACTTAAATTTAACAGTTTCTTTACGGCAAAGAAAACTCAAAAATTGTGCGGATATTCCATTTCCATCGTATTTTTTATCACTTTTAACGAGGCATCACAGGGGCTTAACCGCACTTAACAGTACTGTGTATTGCAAAGTACCTTTTTAACAATTAAACAGCAGACGAATTGACAGTTGACACGCGATAACTGACAGTCGGCAATCGATAAATGACAGTCGGTTACTGGCAATCTAGAATCTCTGTTCGTATAAAAAACACCTAGGAGACAGAATATGTTTACGGCTGAAAAAGAAAATGTTATCCTATCTCTCCTATGCGTCTACAAAATAATTGTCAACCGCCGACCGTCAACTGTCAACTAAAATACCTATCTTTGTCCTATCGCAGTCTGCTGGTCTGTCGCTCACCTTCGGGTGTGAGGAAAGTCCGGGCAACACAGAGCACCATACTTCTTAACGGGAAGCTGTCCGTGAGGGTAGAGTAACGTAACAGAGAATAACCGCCGGACTCGTCCGGTAAGGGTGAAAAGGTGAGGTAAGAGCTCACCGGGTCCCGTAGCGATACGGGATGCCGTACGTCTTATGGGTTGTAAGGTCATGTATACCGGCGCATGTAGGATGGCTCGTCCGATGCCGGGGGGTAGACCGCTAAAGCTTACCGGCGACGGTAAGACAAGATAAATGGCAGGCGCCTCTTTCCAAAGAGGTACAGGACCCGGCTTATAGGCAGACTGCTTTTTTTTGCCAATTAAATCATGTGCCGATATGCCCAAAAACAAGCCACGGGAAGAAAAGAAACCTATTGGAGAACGGATCAGCGCATTATTAGCACGAACCATCCGTTTCGTAACCTACGACATTTGGCGGATTACCGAGAATGAAGTTAGTGGGCTGAAGGAGATTTATATCAATATCATCAAGACGGTTATACTCGCCGTGCGGGGTTTCCAGAGCGAGAACCTGCAAACCAAGGCGTCGGCGCTTACCTACAGTACCTTGTTATCTATCGTACCTTTGCTGGCCGTATTATTAGGTATAGCTAAGGGCTTCGGTTTCCAAGGGACGGTACGGCAGGAGTTGTTCGATTATTTCCCCGGGCACGAGATGGAGCTGAACAAGGCGTTCGAGTTCGTGGAGAGCTATCTGGCGCAGGCGCAGGGGGGAGTGATCATCGGGGTCGGTTTGATTTTGTTGTTTTATACGGTGATCAACTTGATCTCGTCCGTAGAGGATACGTTCAACGATATCTGGCAGATCCAGAAATCCCGGCCGTGGTACCGGAAGATATCCGATTATCTGGCCTTATTCCTCGTGCTGCCGGTGCTGATGACGGCATCCAGCGGTTTGTCCATCTTCATGTCTACCTTGCAGAACTCGTTCTTGGGGCAATACTTATTTTTTACGCCGCTCATGGAGTTGTTCTTGCATATAGCGCCCTATATTATCACGACATTGGCTTTCACGGGGCTGTACGTCTCCCTGCCGAATACGAAAGTGAGGTTCGTGAACGGGTTGGTGGCAGGCTTTATCGCTGGTTGCGCCTTCCAGTTGTTCCAATTTATTTATATCAGCGGGCAGATTTGGGTGAGCAAGTACAACGCTATTTACGGTAGTTTCGCCGCACTGCCTTTGTTGTTGCTCTGGTTGCAGCTTTCTTGGTTGATTTGCTTGTTTGGCGCAGAGCTGTCGTACGCCTCCCAGAACGTGAAGAAATTCAGCTTTGAGAGGGACAGCAAAAGTATCAGCCGCCGGTACAAGGATTTCCTGACCCTGCTGATCGCCTCGCTGATCATCAAACGATTCGTGAAAGGCGAGAAACCCTATACGGCCGACGAGCTATCCGACGCTTACCGCATCCCTATCCGCATAACGACACAGATCTTATACCTGCTCACGGAGTTGAACATCATCATCGAGGTGAATTACGGGAATGACGACCGTGTGGCATACTACCAGCCGGCGATCGATGTCAATAAGATCACGGTCAGCTACCTGCTGACCCGCATGGACGAGCATGGCTCCGAGAACTTCAAGATTGACACGAGCAAGCTTTTCAGCAAAGAATGGAAAGCCCTGCTGAAGACACGTGAGGATATGATAAAGGCAAACGACAATATCCTGCTGAAAGACCTATAGGGAATTGAAAATTGAGAATTGAAAATTGAAAATTAATACAGGAAATAGGGATTTGACGAGTGGGGCGGTATGGAAGGTGATCCTGCGTTTCGCTTTCCCTTTGCTGATCGGCAATCTGCTGCAACAACTCTATAACGTGACCGACAGCGTCATTGTCGGGCAGTTTCTAGGGAAAGAGTCGTTGGCGGCGGTATCGGCTTCCTTCTTCATCTATTACTTTATTATCTCGCTGGTGATCGGTATCGGGAGCGGTACGTCGGTGGTGATCTCGCAGTTTTTCGGGGCGAAGAAGTTCGATAAGGTGCAAAAAGCCTTCTCATCTTTCTTTATCTTCATGTTGGTCGCAGGGGTATTGCTGTCCATAGCGGGGATTATTTTTGCCGAGCCGATGTTCAGGCTGACGAACACGCCGGAGGACGTGATCCCGCAGGCGGTCGCTTATTTCAGGATTTATGTAGGGGGTACGTTCTTGTTCGTCACTTTCAATAGCATTATCTCCATATTGCGGGGTGTCGGGGAGTCCGTGCGCCCCATGCTGTTTATCCTGCTTACCACGATCTTGAATATCGCCTTGGATTTACTCTTCATTGTCGTTTTCAAATGGGGGATCGAAGGGGCGGCACGGGCTACGGTGATCGCCCAAGGGATCGGCATGTGCGTGGCCCTAGGCTACGTGAACAACACCCATCCCCTGCTCTCTATCAAGAAACAGGATTTATTATTCGATATGGGACTGTTCAAGGAAGGGCTCCGCATCGGGCTTCCCTCCAGCGTACAGCAATGTGCCATCTCGCTAGGATTGATCGCCTTACTGGGGATCGTGAACAGTTTCGGCACGGACACGCTCACCGCTTACGGGGCAGCGGGAAAGATCGACACGATCATCATCCAAGCGGTATTGACCCTCTCTGGGGCGCTAGCTGCTTTCTGCGGGCAAAACATCGGAGCCGGGTACTTGGACCGGGTACGTGACGGAGTACGATTCGCCATGCTTGTCAACCTATTGCTGGGTCTAGCGACCTTCACGGCCATCTATTTCTTCGGGGACAAGATGATGCTGGCTTTCACCAAGGACCCGGAGGTGATCCGGATTGGCAAGGAATATTTATTGATCATGGGAGGATTCTTTATCGTACACGGCGGCTTGAACGTCTTCAACGGGGCATTACGGGGAGCTGGCGATACCCTGTTCCCGATGGCAGTAAGCATCACTTGTCTTTGGCTGATACGCATTCCCCTCGCCTATTGGTTTAGCTCTATCTGGGGACGGAGCGGTATCTGGTGGGCCATAGGCGCCAGCCTTTGCATCGGGCTTACAATCACCTATATCTATTATAAATTGGGATTCTGGAAGAACAAAGGGCCTTTACGGAAGAAATAAGCATAGCTTATTATTCGTTTCCATCGGGGTCGCATCGCCCGATCGCTTGATTGAATAGAGAAAAAGTCCTCAAGTCATTGACTTGAGGACTTTTTAGTTGCGGAGGCAAGACTCGAACTTACGACCTTTGGGTTATGAGCCCAACGAGCTACCACTGCTCCACTCCGCGATATAGTCGCTATCATTTCTTGATTGCGAGTGCAAAGGTATATATTACATTCCAAACTTCCAAACATTTTCAAGAAATATTTTCAATTTGTTTGCGTACGCCCTTCACTATCGGGCAGTGAAGCCTTGTTTAGCAGCAATTTGACACTAGAGATTCTCGATCGTATCAAAACCGAATGGTTCATATAAATGCAGACGGTTTCTCAACGATTGTATCTCCGCCTGCAAATTCCGCATCCGGTCCAGCATATGATGAATGGCCTCGATTCCCTCGATGTTAATAGACAAGTCGTAATACATACGTGTGTATTGTTCCAGATCACGGAGCTGGGAAGAGAAGAGATACCTCTCTCCATCCGTGATATTAATGTCTATCAAACCTCCCTCTTCCAGCAAAATGATGAACGAAGGGTCTATATGGCATTTCTGGCAGTATTCACTGACAATAACTAAATCTGTTTGCATAATACACCTGTTTTTAATTTAGACTTTGTATTTCCCGGAACAATTCCTTCTGTTTCTCTGTCAAGTTGGTCGGCACCTCGATCGAGTACGTGACGATCAAGTCACCAAACTGCCCCTCCTTCTTGTAAACAGGGAATCCCTTACCTTTCAACCGGACTTTCGTATTGTTTTGCGTGCCCGGTTTTACTTTCAGTTTCACCTTGCTATCCAAGGTATCGATAATCTGCTCGCCACCCAAGACCGCCGTATAGAGGTTCAAGGGGACAGTCAGGTACAGATCGTCTCCCACCCGTTTGAAACGGCTGTCGTCCGGGATAATGAACGTGATGTACAAATCACCGGCAGGGCCTCCATTCATGCCCGGCCCGCCTTGGCCTTTCAGCTTAATGGTTTGCCCGTTGGCTACGCCGGCGGGAACCGTGATACGCAGGTTCTTGCCGTTCACGGTGATCACCTGCTTATGTGTCTTGGCCGCATCCATCAAGGATAAGTGCAATTCGGCCGTGTAATCCTGTCCACGGAACCCATGATTAGAACGGCCACCGCCACCCCGGCGGGAACCAAACATAGACTCAAAGAAATCCGAGAACTCTCCATCATCGCCGGAGGAAGACCAATACGTACCTCCACCGTTCGAGAAGCCGCCGCCAAAGCCGCCACCTTGCTGGCCGTACTGCTTCCGTTGAGCCTCGAACTCATCCGCATGTTTCCAATTCTCCCCGTACTGGTCGTATTTCTTACGCTTTTCCGGATCGCTAAGCACCTCGTTCGCCTCATTGATCTCCTGAAACTTACGATGGGCGTCGGGATCGTTCGGATTCAAGTCAGGGTGATATTGCCGAGCCAACTTCTTATAGGCTTTCTTGATATCATCCTGAGAAGCGTCCTTGTTCACCCCCAAAATCTTGTAATAATCGATATAGGCCATAATCTGATATGTTTAGTCTATTTTTCTCATATAATTATATAACAATAAACATACCAAGGATAGTTTTGGTTAGTGAAAATTTACTTAAAACGTTTTTAATCGTACACGCACGGAATTAAGATTGTCTGTAGATAGAAAAGGCTCTAGCCGGGATCATCAGATACCGCTAAAGCCTTTTATGGATAGGAAATTCTTCGAACCTTATTTAAACTGCATCATCTTGCTAATATACTTCCCGACAATATCGAACTCTAGGTTCACTACCGTACCTTTCTTGATCTGGCAAAAGTTCGTGTTATCGTGCGTATAAGGGATGATAGCGACTTGGAAACTGTTTTGCTGGGAGTTGCATACCGTCAGGCTGACGCCGTTCACGCAAACGGAGCCTTTCTCCACGGTCATATACCCCTGCCGGGCCATCTCCTTATCAAAAGCGTACTCGAACGTATAGTACCAGCTGCCGTCCGCCTCCTTCACCTCCGCACAAACGGCGGTCTGGTCCACGTGCCCCTGTACGATATGCCCGTCCAGACGGCCGTTCATCAACATGCTACGCTCCAAGTTCACCTTATCGCCCACTTTCAGGTTCCCGAGGTTCGAACGTTCCAAGGTCTCCTTGATAGCGGTAACCGTATACGTATCTTCCGTCATGCTTACCACCGTAAGGCAAACGCCGTTGTGAGCCACGCTCTGATCTATTTTCAGCTCATTCACGAATGAGCACTTCATCGTCAGATGAAGGTTTCCTTTATCGGATTGGAGGGCTACTACCTGAGCCGCTTCTTCTACAATACCTGAGAACATAATCAAATTGTTTTTAGTTTGTACTCCCAAAACTGTTATTTATTCATGGGCAAAGATAACGCCTTTGAGGTAATAAGCCCGATAAAAAGGATGTTATTAAATGTTTTTATCATGGTAGAAACCGCACTTATTTATCGTCCAAGGAGATCAAATCGTATCGTTGGCTTCCCATACCCAACGCTTCCGCGTGCTCAACGATATGGATACCATGGCGGGATTCCATGCGTTCGATCAGATGGACACGGCCGGGGTCCGGCGAGGCGTAAACCAGATCCACGCAAGCCTTATCCAAGGCCACGGGATCAAGCGAGGCGAGCATACCGATATCCGCCATCTTAGGCTCTTCTGGGTTTGAGTCGCAATCGCAATCCACGGAAAGTCGGTTCATTACACTGATATAAAGGATATTGTCGCCACAATGGGTAGTCACGGCCTTGGCCGCCTCAGCCATTGACTCCAAGAAATGATCCTGTTCGGGGAGGTTGTTCCACAAGTCCGTTTTCGTCTTACCCGCCGTATGTATCCAAGCCTTTCCGGCCGCAGAGGCTATGCCGATAGAGATATTCTTGAGCGCTCCCCCGAAACCGCCCATGGCATGTCCTTTGAAATGGGAAAGGACGACCGTAAAATCATAATCCAGATAATGGGAACCTACGAAATCCTCTTTCAAGTGCTTACCGCCTTGAACAGGGAGAGCCACCTCACCGTCGGCATCCATGATATCCACCTTAGCGATAGCCGTGAAGCCATGATCGGCGGCGGCTTTCAGATGGCTGGCGGTATCCGCACGTCCGCCTCCGTAAGCTGTGTTACATTCCACGATCGTGCCGTTTACTTTCTTTACCAGATCCTTGATAAGAGCCGGTTGCAGGAAGTTATGACCGCCCGGCTCCCCGGTAGAGAGCTTCACCGCCACTTTCCCCTTGGCCTTCCGTCCTAAGGCGTCATAAAGACGGATCATGTTCTGAGGAGTGATATCTTTCAACATATATACCTTTGAGGCTCCGTCAGAGGATTCACTTTTCCCAACCTCCGGCCTCACCTCTCCAGCGATACTCTCTACAGGTATAGAGCCTGCCACCATCCATGCGCCACTCATAACGACCGAGCTTCGTATGAAGTTACGGCGTGACATTTTTTGTTTTGCTGTCATGATATAGAATTTAAATTCTTATGTTTCTTATTTAATCGATACGCAAAGTTCTTTAAAAACTTGAAAAATAAAACTCCTTTATGAGCAAAACGAATTTTGAAAGCCTAAAAACGAAATTGGGGCTACTCACACGGCTCCGTATCTCGTATATCATTCTAAACCATCCCTAAACATTCCTTAAAGCCACTTGTTTCATAAATAGATTATCCTAATAATATAGATCTTATGAAATCAAAGAATTTAACACTGGCCTCTCTTTTCACCAGCTTGCTCATGTTCATGAACCCTACGGGAAGCGAGGCGTGTACAAGGGCCGTTTACCTCGGGCCGGACAATATGGTCGTAACCGGACGTACCATGGATTGGAAAGAGGACCCGCAATCCAACCTTTACCTCTTCCCCCGGGGCGTGCAAAGAAGGGGGGCGATATCCGATAATACCATCCAATGGACCTCGAAATACGGAAGCGTGGTGACCGCCGGGTATGATATCGGTACGTGCGACGGCATGAACGAGAAGGGACTTGTAGCCAACCTATTGTTCCTCACCGAGTCTTCTTATTTCCGATCGGACGATAACCGCCCGGTTATGGGGCTTAGCATCTGGACGCAGTATGTACTCGATAATTTCGCCACGGTAGATGATGCGGTTGCCGAGTTAAGCAAGGAAGTCTTCCGCATCGACGATCCGGATCTCCCGAACGGGGCGAAATCGACCTTGCATCTCTCGATCTCGGACGCTTCAGGAAATAGCGCTATCTTCGAATACCTGAACGGGAACTTGGTTATCCACGAGGGACGGGAATGCCAAGTCATGACGAATTCCCCTACATACGATAAGCAACTAACCTTAAACGATTACTGGCAACAGATAGGCGGCTTGGTCATGTTGCCGGGTACGAACCGAGCTTCCGATCGTTTCGTGCGTGCCTCTTTCTATATCCACGCCATCCCGCAGACAAGTAATTTCCGGGAAGCGGTAGCCGGGGTATTCAGCGTAATGCGTAACGTATCGGTACCTCTGGGAATCACGACCCCGGATCAACCGAATATCTCCTCTACCCGCTGGCGTACGGTAGCCGACCAGAAGAATAAGGTATATTACTTCGAGTCTACTTTAAGCCCGGATATCTTTTGGGTAGATTTCAAGAGCTTGGACTTCAAGGCAGGTACACCTATCAAGAAACTAACGCTCACAGACGGCGAGATTTACGCCGGAAACACCGCCAAAGATTTCAAGGACAGCAAACCGTTACCGTTCTTGTTCGGGATCTGAAGGGCTAGAAAAACAGACAAGAATAAATAAGGGGAGGTATCAAAAGTCGGTATTTACTCCCCCCCTTATTTTTAAACAAGCGTTATTACCTTTTATGATATGCTTAACAATTAAAGCCTATGCCTAAAGCTATCCACCGGATTCGATGTGGCAGCCCGGTAGCTCTGGAAAAAGACAGAGACAAACGAGATCATGAGGCAGAATAAGCCGGCGGCGATAAATATCAGCGGACTTAAACCGATACGATACGAATAGTCGGACAGCCAATCTTTCATAAAGTACATAATAATAGGTATGGCGATCACGAAAGCGATCAACACATAGTTCAAGAACGTGAATACGAGCTTAACCAATATCTGCCGGTTGCTGGAACCAAATACCTTTCGTACGGATACTTCTTGCAAACGCTGTTGGATAAAGTAAGTGGACATCGCCAATAAGCCTAGCAAAGAAATAAGGATGGCGATTATCGAGAATACGATCACGATCTTTGCCAAACGGATTTGCGAGTCGAATGAGTTTTGTAAACTCTCATCCATGAAGAAAGCCTCAAACTCAAGTCCGGTCACTTTCTCATATACTTTACCGATAGCCTCCTTTGCGGCGAAAGGATCACCTTGTGTCTCGATCAAAATCATCCAAGGAGCTTCATTATCTTTCAAGAAACGGAACATGACAGGGTTCATCCCTGTCATCACATTTCCAAAGCAATAGAAATCCCGGACGATACCCGCTATCGCTATCGGCCTTTCGTGCCTATCCAACATAAAAGAGGTCGCATCCTCCGATAAGTTCATCTCACGCATCGCTTGCTCATTTAGGAACCAGCCCTCTGTCGTTAAGTGGTTATCACGCAAAATCTCCAATCCCAGCATATCGTAACAATCCTTATCCATAACGAATTGCTGAAAAGATATATTTTGCCCCTGATAAGTAGAAGTCCAATTATTACTACCGAATAAAGGCAATCCTTGAGTCTTCCCGACCCTATCTACGCATGACAAACCTTTCAACTCACCGACAAAAGCGGATAACTGCCTTTCATCCACCGACCGCATAGCCAATAAATTCTTCGTTTTATATCCGACAGGAGCGTTGATCATATGAACGATCTGGCAAACCATCGTGATAGAGGCGGCGATCATCGTGATCGTGATCACATTTTGGAATACGATAAAGAACTTACTGAATACCATTTTCGTCTTAGCCCGGAACGTACCCCTTACCACCTCGATCGGTTTAGAAGAAGAAATAATGATAGCGGGCAGTAAGCCGGATAAAACTCCCACGACAACCGTTAATGAAACCAAAGCCAATAGCCAGACAGGTCTACCCAATACATTCATATCGACACGTGTCTGCAATAAATCATTGACAAACGGCACGACCGCCAAGGCAAGGAGAACCCCGATAACCAAAGAAATAAACGTAAGCAAAGTAGACTCCAGCATCAAGCGCATGAATAACTCGCCCCGTGAAGAACCCAAAAGGCGCCGGGTAGCCATCTCCTTCGCCCTGAAACCCGCTTGGGCGACCGTCAAGTTAATATAATTAATGACCGCGAAAATCAAGATAAGGAAACCTACGGACATCAGCACGATCACGAAACGCCAATCTCCCTTTCGCAAAGAAGAGTAAGAAGCGGCTTTCGCAAAATACTGCTCACTAAGCGGCAATATGCGTACCTCCTTTGCCGTCCCATATTGATACGGCCAATAAAACTCCTTGAACCAATGGGCCATATCCTCCGCACGAGAAGGGAAATCACTACCCTCACGCACCAAGACAAAAGCCGATGTACTTCCGGCATTCCCCAACTGATCCGGGGCTAAGCTGGGGTTAAAACAGCTAACCTGCTCCCAACGCACGATCACATCCGCTTCGGGAATAGAGGAATGAAGTAAATCCTCCACCACCCCGTTTATAGTAGCCGATATGGTATCTCCCACCACTAACTGCCGTCCCATCGGATCATCCGTTCCGAACATCTTACGGGCGAACGAAGAGGAGACCACCGCATAGTTCCCGGCGGCCAACGCTTGCTCACGAGTGCCTTGTAACAGCCGGAAATCAAAGAAATCGAAGAACGTGGAGTCCGCGAACATCACGTTCGCCTTCAGTTTCCGATCACCGGAAACTACAACTATATTGCTTGAATTATCTGCCACTACCGGGCAAACTTTCTCTACCTCCGGATAGCGTTCCTTTATCTTATAAGGAATGGCGGCTCCGGTGGCCATCCAATTTTCATTCCCGACCAGATAGATACGATCCGCCTTGGTATGGAATTTATCTGTAGACATCTCCTGTACCGTGTAGACCGCTATCAATAACACAAACATCAACGATACAGACAGACCAAACACGTCTATCAGCGTATAGGCCTTATTCCTTCCAAGGAACTTTAAAAAGGACTTAAAGTTCAATAAATTATTCATGAATTATGAATTATCAATTTTCTATTATCTATTTTCAATCACTCAGATTTTAAGCAATTCACCGGATTATCATTAGCCGTCTTGCGGGCATCCAGACAAACCACGGAATATATAATCAATAATACACATACGCCACAACCCAAGAATATGTACCATGACAAAGGAACCTTCTCCGTGAATTGCTCTTGCCACTTTTGCAAGACAAAGTATGCTATACCACCGCCTAATATGACCGCATAGATACAGATATATCCGATATCCTTTATGAACAACCTCAATATATCCCATAAGGTAGCCCCATTCACCCGGCGAACCGCTATCTCCTTACGACGACGGCTCACCTCATCATTCGTATAGCCAATAAGTCCTATCAACGTAACAAGGAGCGTGACCAAACCTCCGATCATCACGGAATCACGGAATTGGCGGGAGTCCTTATATAGATCCATGATCTCGGAACGGAAAGAGATAGCATTCAGTTCACGATCTGGAAATGTCTCGGATATCTTCTGCTGTAAACGAGCCATACTATCGTTGTTCAGCTCATGGAACTTCACCTGCAAGGTATACATGGGCTTATGCGCATAGAATAATACGGAAGGCCGCATATCTTGGTTCGAGATTCCTCCCAGACGGATATTCTCATAAACACCGCAAATCGTGAATGGCTCCTCATTCCATTTGCTATGTTCGGTGACGCAGATATCCTTCCCGATCACATCATCCGTCCAGCCCGCTACCAATTTCATTTTCTCCACGAAACGGCGGTCTACCATCACCTCTCTTGAATTGGTCACATTTTCCGTGAACGAGCGGCCTTGGATCACGGGAATCTCCATCATGTCCAAATATCCGTTACCTACCCAATAGAGATCGGCGATATTAAAAAGCTCTTGAGTCTCACCCGGTAAAAGAATATTATTACCGGAAGCATGCTCGAAAGGCAATTGATAGACGGTGGTAGCCGCAACGACCCCCGGAAGCCGCATCACCTCATCCAGAATCTTGGCACGAGAGGTAGAGTCCACGCCAGCTAACCCGCAGTAGGCAAGGTTCTCATAGGCATATCCCGGACGATCGTTCACCATAAACGTATATTGACGGGCAACAAAAACAAGCATCGTCACCAAAAAGCCCGTGGCTACAAACTGGACAAGCAACAAGGCTTTCTTCCAGATACGCTTATTCTCCCGGTAATTACGGAAAGCGGAGGCCACCGGAATCCGAGCGTATAATGATCCCGGCATAAAACCAGATACGAAAAACACCAAGATACATATCCCTAGCAAGACCAAGCTACCATTAGACAAGAGCAAGGAATCTAACGAAGTCGCCAACAACTCCTCTACCGTACCTCTAAACGCAAGGATCAACAATAAGGCCAAGATCAGTGAAAGCACTATATGTACCAACGCCTCACCAAACATCATACCATGAATATTATTCTCGCTTGCCCCATAACATTTATGGACAGCCACCTCCTTCGAGCGATTTACGATAGAGGATATCACGATCAAGATATAGTTCATCACCGCCGTGAAGATCAAAGCGAAGGCCAGTAAGGAAAGTATCCATGTCATTCGCTTGACTTGCGGCAACTCCTTGTGTAAGCCATCCAGCTCATGAAACGAGAAACCAATGTTAAACCCTGTCTTTTGCTGTTCCTCCGGAGGGAAATAAGAATTCACGAACGTATGCACCTGTTCCTCCAAAGCTAAAGGATTCACCCCCTTGTGCAATTTCACGTAGCTTATGTAACGATCATTTCCCAACATATTAGTAGGCGAACCCTCCCACATGAACCGACCCGCCGAAGCCATAGAAACAATCACATCGTAACGGGAATGAGAATTTTCCGGAACTTCCTCAAAAACGCCACCAATAGTCATAGTACGTCCCGGCGAACTGTCTACCGTGAAGTTTTTCCCGATAACATCGCCCCCGATATTTTTCGCTATACGACTTGATACCAACACATACATCGGGGTGGAAAGAACCTCTTTCGCATTTCCGATCAGCATAGGACGAGGAAGAATATCAAAGAAACAACTATCCGCTATGATACAACGACCGGAGTATTTCATCTTGGTGTCGGTCATCGTAAAGGTCCAGTCTCCAAAACTCGTGTATCGGGTGACGGTCTCAATCTCGGGTATCTGTTGTTGCATAGTTGGAGCGATGCCACCGCTTGTTTGCGGATAATCCTTCAACTCCCCTCCATTTTGCTGGTATTTCGCCCATACTTGATAGACCCGGTCTCTATCCGGATAAAAATCATCATACGATTGTTCGAAATAGACTTTAGCGATCAATACCAAACCTACCGCTAAACCGATTCCCAACGATACGATTTTCATCACGTTATGCCGCCCTTTCTTAAAAATGGAACGAATGGCGATTAGTATGTTTTTCATATTATATCGATTTTATTCCAGCACCAGCACTTCATTATCCTTATAACTCTCATAACTGGACACAATCACCTTCTCACCGGCTTCCAGACCTTCAAGAACCTCATAATATTGCGGGTTCTGACGACCGATCTTGATAGAACGCCTGTAAGCTTTCTTTCCATCCGGATCAAGAACAAATATCCAACTTCCACCCGTACTCTGGAAGAAAGTTCCCTTCGGGATAATGATACTCTCGGTAGGTTGTCCCAGCTCCAAGTTGATATAGTAGGTCTGTCCGCTACGGATATTATCCGGACGCTCACCCGTGAAAACGAAATCCGTACGGAACTTACCATCACGAACCTCGGGATAAACTTTGCGCACCGTTAAGTCGAAAGACGAGCCTTGACGCTCGAAAGCGGCACTTAAGCCCGGTTTCACACGGTCTATGTAATGCTCGTCGATCATGGCCTCGATCTTATAATCGGAAAGGTCGTTAATCTGGCCGATCTTTTGTCCCGGATTGATACTTTGCCCCAATACGACATCCAACAGTCCCAACTCACCGTCGATCTGGGAACGGACATTCAAGTTTTCCTTACGCTCACGGATCAACAGGATATTCTTCCGCATGTTCGCCAAGCTGGCCTCCATCTCATCCATCTGGATCGTGCGGGAGATAGAGTCTTGGCGCAAGCGCTCGGTAATCAAGGCGTGCTTTTGAGAGGCTAACTCGAAGTCCTCCTTCGCTTTCAGATAATCCTCCTTGGCGATCAAGTTCTCTTTATACAACTGTTCTTGTTGGTTGAACGAGCGGCGGGCCCGGTTCATGTCCATATCGTATTGAAGTTTCTCCATCTGATTGGTCAGCTTATCCTGCTCCATGGTAACCTGCGTATTACGAAGGAAGTTCTGCTTCTCCGCCAACTCGGCCTCAGCGTTCAATATCTGCAAATCCAGATTTGAGTTGCTCAGACGAACAATGATATCGCCTTTCTTCACTTGGGCGCCCTCTTCCACGACTTTCTCCTGTACGATACCGCCCTCCTCGGGGCTAAGCTGCACGACCGTGATAGGTTGCACCTGACCATCCATACGAAAGAAGTCATTGAATTGCTCACGGGTCACATTACCGATGCTAATCCCTCTCGCGTCCACTTTCAACGTAGAAGCATGATCACCAAAGATAATCCATCCCAACAAGATAACGAACAACACGCCACCCGCTACATAAGGAATATGCTTCTTCTGAAGACCTTTCTTTTTCTCTAATTGTATATCCATCGTATTCTATATTTTTTATTATCATCTAAATTCTATGTTTTCAATTCTTATTCATTGATAAGAGGCTTGCCCTTATAATAATCTACCAACTTGCTTTTCAATAAGTACATCAATCGCTTTTGAAGCAGATTGGCCTTGGACTCCAACAGCGTATTCGCACTTGTCTGTACATCCAGCGTGCTCATCAGGCCTTCCTCGTACTTCCGTAGGGTAACACGATAAGCCAACTCATCCGATCTCACCTTCTTATCCATCTGTATGGCCTCTTTAGCGTATCCCTCACGATCCAAGACGGATTGCTCTATCGCTGTCTGCAACTGGCGAAAGACCTCTGTTCTTGTCTCCCGTGCGATCCGCATATTGTTACGATAACGACGAGCGTTCGTTAATCTGCTCAAACCATCGAATAAGGGGAAGCTAAGGCTAAAAGAGACATATTCACCACGGTTATTCTTAAACTGATCCTTAAAACCTTCCGGGGCATTATCAGACTTCAGGTTCTCGAAATAACTCGTAGAGATTCCGGCATTCAAATAAATACTCGGCAGCAACTTTCCTTTATAAATACGATATTGGTATTTACTTTGCGTTAATTGATACTCGGCTTGCAAGGCGGTAGGGTTATTCCCGGACGCATAAGCGAAAATCTCCGCCACGTTCTCTACTTCCGGGATATAATTGATATCCGGTAATAAAGTATCTACCTCCAGTTCTAAATCTGATGGATAATTCATACATTCCCTCAAGGTAAGCAAGGCCGTATTGAAAAGATTCTGCTGGTGGGTCAATGTATAATCATCGGCCGCTACTTGAGCCTCGAATTGAGCTACATCCGCTTTCCCTTTCAAACCCAGCTCTTCTTGCCGGCGAGTCTTATATAAGGTACGGTTACTCTCCTCCAATTTCTCGGCCGCCATACGAATCGTTCCTTTATAATATACCACATCCATATAAGCCTGCATAGCTTTCATCGCTAAATCATCTTTCGCTTTCTGGATGTCATTAACTCCCATACGGCGATTAGATTTTGCCATCAACCATTGATTGATCAGCTGTCCGCCCGTAAAAATAGGAATAGAAGCGTCGAGGCCATAGTTATTATTAAACGTAGAAGTATTCTCATAGGTATTGGTCGCAGGGTCAATCGAACGGCCAAAACTATATTGCGCTCCGACCTTAGCCGATGCCGCCGGGAAAAAAGAAGCTACAGCGGCATTCCGTTCCGCCTTATACGTATCTGATGTATAAACTTGCTTTTTAACCGATGGGCTGTTTTCCACGGCATAGCGCATACATTCATCCAAAGTCCAAAGTTTCTCTTGGGCCACCGTCGCGGTAGCGAAACTGAGAGAAAGAACTGTTGTAAGTAATATTTGTTTCATTGCTCTATTATTTTCTACTTAAAATAATAGCAAAGAACGTGCCAAAACACATAAACAACTAAAAAACAACCAGATAACAAAAAGCCATTCTTTTAGAACTGTCCAATATTTTGACAACGCTGTCTAATTGTTTGACACTATTCCCACTTTGACACGTAAGAGCGTCTCCTCTTCTCCCTAAGCAAAAAACGCTCCGCTCCTATATGAATTCTTGCTCGATAGCCTATGAATTCTTATGCGCATACTGTATAATTCTACAAACCACGACGTGGTCTGTACAGATCAAGACGTGG
>ERZ1027099.472-NODE-472-length-21278-cov-11.119776_pt1 | contig 21278 bp, 19 predicted proteins | sample MGYA00519408_ERZ1027099 | MGnify/ENA primary metagenome ERZ1027099 (study PRJEB26926, sample SAMN06164646) | human gut metagenome | biome: ENVO:00009003; feature: ENVO:2100002; material: ENVO:00002003 | host: Homo sapiens | place: USA | collected 2012 ...
CCGCTTATCGTGAGTTGATCGAGGGTGAGAAGATCATTCCTTGTACTGAGACAGGTAAGCACATTACTGCTGATGGTCAAGTTACAGACGACCCATATCAATGTGTACACGCTATTCATGTGAAGACTCCGGCATTTATCTATGGTAAGTATTTGGTTAACTACTCAGACTCTGCTGCTGCTGTTGCAGATCGTAAGGAGGCTCTTAACCCATACTTGTTCAATACGAAGGCTGTTTCTAACAGTAGCTACACTCGTGTAGGTTTCGTTCCTGCTGTTCAATATGGTGATACTTTGTTTGTCTTGACAGGCAAATACAAAGGCATGACTGCTGAGCAATTGAAAAACGAGGGTATCGAGGCAATCAGCGCTGACTACCATAAGAACTATGCTAAGTTCATCAATGTATTGACAGGTGACAAGCACAAGAATGTAACTTGGTCATTCCGTTATGTAAATCCGGATAAGGCTGCATTAGCTTATGTAGATGGCGAAGAGGGTGCGAACAACTCATTCTTGATTGAGTCTAATGTATATGGTGCAACTGATAATCAATATCAGACTGTAGCTGGTGATGTTGCTAGTGCGATTGCTCCGACTAAGAAAGCTGCTTGGTTGAAGATGCACAATGGTTGCTTGGTATTAACAGATGCTAGCTCTCAATTTGACGCTGCTAAGACTGGTGGTGATGGTGCATTAGTATTCAACGCTTATCCTAAGACTGAAGATGATGATATGGTAACATCTAACGATAACATCAACAATGTTGAAGGCGTATCTGTAGTAGCTGGTAACGGTACTGTAACTGTTCAAGGTGCTGCTGGTAAGTCAGTAGTTATCACTAACATCTTAGGTAAGGTTGTTGCTGAGACAGTTCTTACTTCAGACAACGCAACTATCGCTGTACCTGCTGGTATCGTAGCTGTAGCTGTTGATGGTGAAGAGGCTGTTAAGACAATCGTTAAATAAGTAGAAAACTGACCGGATTTCCGTAAGGAAAGACACAGTTCATAAGATAGAGCCCCGTCGATGTATTTCGGCGGGGCTTTTGTGCGTTCCCCTACGAGTGTTTCATATCTAAATACAAAAACAAGGTATCTTAGTTTCATTGAGCAAGTATCCTAAGTTCATTAGCGAAGTATCTTAGGTGTATGGGGCGATGAAACTAAGATACTTTTCTCATGAGTACCTTGTGTGAGTGTCGGTGTCGTCATATGCGACTACTACCGGCATGGGCTGTAAGGACTACTCGTGCAGGTTCTAGGCTCTACTGCCCCGTTATTCTTTCTTTTTGATAGATAAATGTCTATATGTGTGACATCCCTTTTCGGTGGAGAGCGTAAAATAGCAGAGACAGGATGACTGTAAACGGCATTTTTCATTAGAAAAGCCCCCTTTTTGTACACGATAGGAGGTGAAAGCCTATGAGATAGGTCGCGTTGGGCAACGCCGGTAGTGCCGATGGGCATCGTGAATAGTCAAGAATAGGGTTGTTGATACTTGTGAATGGGCATCATAACCTTGTTACGACCCAGTTCTAACCCCATAAACCCCCTCAAGCAACCCACTAAATATGAATTACAATGAATGAATTCCGCTAGAATGAAAGGCCGTTTTTCGATAAGACGCTGTCATATAAATGATTGCTGAAATTTTTTCTCGTATTTGAGAATGAACTGTCCATCAGCCCGGAAAAATCGATTCTCCGGGACTTGATATTACAAATTGTCAAAATGGTATTCATAAGAATCTTTTGACAGAGGATTTGTAACATTGAATTTAGATAATGTTTTTACCCCAAAAAACGTTGTAATGAAGAGAAAACATTATCTTTGCTAAAAAGAGATAAAGCCGTAAAATATGAATGTAGATAGTCTTTTAAAACGTTACTTTAATGAGTGTGAGGGACATCCTTTGATTGAAGTGTTCGATAATGAGAATATCTATAATGTATATTCGGATATTGTGAGATCTCTTACGAATTATCCCGATATAGAGTTAAGTGTGATGCAGGCATTGAGCTCTGCTTCTATGAGGTGCTGGATAATGTTTTGACTCATTCAGGCAAAAATTGTGGAACTGCGATCTCTTTATATAGTCCTACTAAATCGATGATTCAGGTATTAGTAGCTGATGATGGGGTTGGAATTCGGCAATCATTGGCACAAAATCCGTTGTATGCGAATTTCTCTGAGGCAGAAGCCATAGAAAAAAGTATTCAAGATACAGTAACGGATGGGAAAGGAATGGGCTTTGGACTTTATTCAACATCAAGGCTCATAAAAAATGTAGGAATACGGTTGGAGATTCATTCGGGAATCCATGTTTTAGTGTATGACGGAAAGGAAACTTGCGTGAGTCCATCATCTTTGTGGCAAGGCACGATTGTTTATTTTGATATTCATACAAATATAGAACTCAATCCGAATGAGATCGTGGAGAACCGTACGGACTGTGAGTCGCAATTTAATGAGGAGTTTGCGCCAACTGATGATTTAGAACAACTATGGTAATATAAAAGCAATGAATAAGATGACTACATTTAAATTTGTTACGATAAATGAGAACTTGGGTACTAGGCAACTGGGAGAGTACGTTCGTACGTTGTTATTGCGGCTTATTGAGGAGAATGAGAAAGTCGTATTGGATTTTACCGGTGTGAATGTGGTCTCTAACTCTTTTGCGGATGAGTGTTTAGCCAAGTTACTCTTCACAATGCCCTTAGAGGAACTGAAACAACGTACCACATTTAGGGGATTGAATGAATTTGCACGTAAGAATATAGCGATCGCTTTTCGCCGACGGTTGAATGCTATGAACTTAGATGCGTGTTAAAACTTCGTTATCATTTCCAAAAAAACACCTATATACCAGCCTTATAACCCTCTATTTGATTTATTCTGCTTATATTTGCGAGTTATCAACAGTTAGGGCGATTTATCAACAAAACAAGCATTGTTTTGATTGAACCCTGTTTGGTTCAGTTTTTAATGTTTAGTTTTGCCCTCGAATTAATTAGGTATAGTATGGGAAAGATTATCGCTTTAGCAAATCAGAAAGGTGGAGTCGGGAAGACAACCACCACGATTAATCTGGCTGCGTCATTGGCCGCTCTTGAGAAAAAGGTGCTGGTCGTAGACGCTGATCCGCAGGCGAATGCCTCATCCGGTCTGGGTGTGGACATACGTAATGTAGAACTTTCTATCTATGAATGTCTGGTGAACGGTGAGGACGCGAGTGGCGCTATCACACAGACTGAAGTGGAAGGACTGGATATCATCCCCTCTCATATCGATTTGGTGGGAGCGGAGATCGAGATGCTAAACTTGGAGAATCGTGAACGGATATTGAAGCAGATATTGACACCGCTGAAAGAGAAGTACGATTTTATCCTGATCGACTGCTCTCCTTCTTTGGGATTGATAACCGTGAATGCCTTGACAGCCGCCGATTCGGTGATTATCCCGGTACAATGCGAGTATTTCGCCTTGGAAGGTATCAGTAAGCTGTTGAACACGATCAAGATTATCAAATCAAAGCTGAACCCGGCGCTGGAGATAGAGGGATTCCTCTTGACTATGTATGATTCCCGCCTGCGTTTGGCGAACCAGATTTATGAGGAAGTGAAACGTCCGTTCCGCGATTTGGTATTTACTACCGTGATCCAACGAAACGTGAAGTTGAGCGAGGCTTCCAGTTACGGTAAACCTGTCTTATTGTATGACGCGGATTCGAAAGGATCTATCAACCATATGCAGTTGGCACAGGAGATTGTTGAAAAAAATAAAGGATTATGGCAGCATTAAAAAGATCGGCGTTAGGCCGTGGATTAGACGCGTTAATTACGATGGATGACTTGAAGACAGGTGGTTCATCGTCTATTAGTGAGATCGAGTTAAGCAAGATCCAGCCTAATCCGGAGCAACCTCGATCTGTCTTTGAGGAAGAGACCTTGGAGGAGTTGGCTACCTCTATCCGCTCGTTAGGCGTGATACAGCCGATTACGTTGAAGGAAATCGGCCCCGAGCAATATATGATCATCTCTGGCGAACGCCGTTATCGTGCGTCGCTTAAAGCAGGTTTGGAGCGTATTCCCGCTTATATTAAGACGGCGGCCGACGAGAACGTGGTGGAGATGGCTTTGATAGAGAATATCCAACGAGAGGACTTGAACTCTATCGAAATCGCGTTAGCTTATCAAAAATTAATCGATAATTACGGCTTGACCCAAGAGGGGTTGAGCGAAAGGGTTGGAAAGAAGCGTGCTACGATCGCCAATTACCTTCGTTTGTTGAAACTTCCCGCCGAGATCCAAGTAGGATTGAAGGACAAGAAGATCGATATGGGACATGCCCGGGCATTGATCCCGGTGGATGATCCGGAGGTTCAATTAGCTTTATATGAGCAGATATTGGCTCAAGGACTCTCCGTTCGTAACGTGGAGGAGATGGTGCGTAATATAGCCGAGGGAATACAACCGGAATTGCCGGAAAAGAAAAAATCGGATCGTAAGCCGATACTTCCGGAAGAGTTTAAATTGCTGAAAGATCATTTGTCCCGTTACTTCAATACGAAAGTCCAGTTGACTTGCAATGAGAAGGGAAAAGGTAAAATTACGATTCCTTTCGCCACGGAAGAAGAGTTGGAGCAATTGATCGGGTTACTGGATAAATTGAAATGAGAAATCGAATCATACTCCTTTTGATCGGATTCATGTGCTATGCCGGGATGGGTAACGCACAGGAGGATAAGACGGAGAAAGCCGTTCCTGCTATAGTTTCCGATTCCGTGGAGGTAGCTGCCCCGGATTCTACCGTGCAAGCCGTCTTGATGGCGGCCGATTCGGTGGGCGTACCGGAAGTGAAGATGAAGCTGGCTTTTAAGCCGAATCCGACAAAAGCGGTCTTGTTCGCCTTGGTTCCGGGTCTGGGACAGATCTATAACCGGAAATATTGGAAATTACCGATCGTTTACGGTGGTTTGATGGGATGTATGTATGCCGTGACTTGGAACAACAAGAACTATAAGGATTATTCGACAGCTTATAAGGATATCATGTATGATGCCGCTAAGAATCTGGAAAATCCGGATGCTTGGAGTAAAAGTTGGCAAGACTTGACTTCCATGGCTCCTGAGGATGCGATTAATAATTCAAATTTCAAGGATCAATTGAAAAGACAGAAGGATTACTTTCGTCGATATAGAGACTTGAGTATAATTATTACGGTCGGGGTGTATGCGTTGAGTATCGTGGATGCTTACGTGGATGCCCAGTTATTCGATTTTGATATATCACCGGATTTATCCTTGCATTTGGAGCCGGTTGTTAGTCCGAAGACGAGTGTCACGCCTCGTACTTACGGATTGAATTGCAGTCTAAAATTCTGATATACATGAAAAGATACCTGCTAGCACTCATTTGTTTAAATTGTTTGGTCTCATTGGTCTATGCGCAGGAAGAGACCCGAATTGAGGAAAAAGATACCTTAAGCTCGCTGGAGTCTGAGGTCGGATTGATTCCGGAAAGCTTGGATGCGAACGTGGATAGTTTGCTCCGTACTTGGCATGTGCAATATTTCTCAAAAAGAGAGGACTTTTGCCATGATGACGACGAGAATGTCTATTTCCCGGATTCGGTCTATATCGACCGCCTGTCTAGGCTTCCCTGCGTGATCGCTTTGCCCTATAATAATATAGTGCGTGATTGTATTGACTTATATGCGGAGCGTAAACGAAATTTAGTGCGTTATATGCTGGGGATGGCGGACTTTTATTTTCCGATAATCGAGCAGGTGTTGGATGAGCATGGCCTGCCTATTGAATTGAAATATCTCGCCGTCGTGGAAAGTGCCTTGAATCCGGTAGCCCTCTCTCGTGTGGGCGCTTGTGGTTTATGGCAATTCATGCTTCCTACGGGTAAGAGCTATGGCTTGGAGATTAATAGCTTGGTGGACGAGCGCCGGGACCCCTTGAAAGCGACTGAGGCCGCTTGTAAGTATTTCAAGGATATGTACGCTATCTATGGGGATTGGAATTTAGTGTTGGCATCTTATAACTGCGGGCCGGGCAACGTGAATAAAGCGATCCGTCGTTCGGGGGGCAAGACGGACTTCTGGGATATCTTCCCTTATTTACCGAAAGAGACTCGTTCATACGTCCCCTTATTTATCGCCGCCAATTACGTCATGAATTATTATTGCGAGCATAACATCTGTCCGATGCAAACCAGCTTGCCGCTAGCCACGGATACGGTCATGGTGAATAATGCCCTACATTTGCAGCAGGTATCAGATCTATTGCAAGTAGATATTGAGACGTTGCGTGCGTTAAATCCACAATATAAAAGAGACATCGTTCCGGGTAATACCCGCCCTTCGGTCTTGAAACTACCTGCGGCAGAAACCTATGCTTTCATTGATAAAGAAGATACGGTCTATACGCATCGGATCGAGGAACTGTTGGCGAATTGCATTCCGGGAGATAAGATGAAAGGTTCTTTACCGGGAGGCGCTACCCGCGAGAAGATTACGCATGTCGTACTAAGTGGTGAGAATCTTTATACGATCGCTAACCGCTATGGCGTGACAGCGAAAGATATCCGTAAATGGAACGGGCTAAGCTCCAACCGGGTAGCGAAAGGAAAACGGTTAAGATTATATGTAGATAATGGGGGTGTCGCTTTTGCCTCGGCTACCAAGACTCCGGTGAAATCAACTACCGTGACTGCGAAATCAACTGCGACAACAACGAAAAAGTCGGCTTCCGTCGCTACAAAACAGATCGCTTCCGCCAATAAAGATTTTGTCTCTTATAAGGTTAAATCGGGAGATTCGCTTTATTCGATTTCCAAGAAATACCCTGGGGTTACCGCTTCTTCCTTACAAAAGGTGAATGGGCTGTCAAGTCCGGATATCCGTCCGGGCCAAGTACTGAAGATACCGGTAGGATGATCATTCGGGGATAATTCGTCTTTAACTCTTTTTTTTCGCTTTCTTCGTGCACTGGAGAAGGATGTGAATGATTTTTTATTCCTTTGTATACGAAAAAAGAAACAATCGTATGGGTTCATTGGATGAAAAGATATCAGTGGTCAAGGCTAAACCTTGGTTGGTCAGTTTGGTTTGCGCGGTGTTTATCGCCTATCCGAATTTGGCATGGATCTTTTGTGACATGAGCTATCTGGCTCCGAACGATCATCAAGGTTTTTTGCTCTTCTTTGGGTTCCGTTTTCTTTACTTTTGGGGACTTATTTGGTTTTTGCTGAAAAGTAACTTGAAGCATGAGGATTGTACCTCCTTCTTCGAGCGGTTGTTCTGGAATGCCTTGTACGTTTCTGGAGGCTTTGTTGTCTATAAATTGATCTCCTTCCTGACTATTAGTTATGATCGTTTTTTGAGTATCATTATCTTCCAGTTTATCGTGTTGGCGTTGTTATGTACCTTGATCGGCTATATACAAATGCTATATCACAATCAACGGGAAAAGGATCAATTGATCGAGAATCTGCGTGTCGAGAATTTGCAGAGCCGCTGCGATGCATTGGTGAACCAGATCAATCCGCATTTCTTTTTCAATTCATTGAATGGAATCTCCTCCTTGATACGGAAGAAAAACGATGAGAATACCTTGTTGTATGTTACGAAATTGTCCGATATATTCCGTTATATCCTTCAGAGTGATAAAAAGAATTTGGTACCACTGTCGGAGGAGCTTGCGTTTATAGAGGCTTTTCAGCATGTAATGGTAGTCCGTTTCGCCAATAAGCTTACTTTTACGATCGAAGTTCCCGAAGATAAGCGGAACTTGCGAATTCCCGTATTATCTTTGCTTCCGTTGGTAGAGAACGTGACGGTACATAATATTATAGACAGCGAGCACCGGATGGATATCTTGATCCGGCTGAACGAGCGAATGGAACTGGTTGTTTCTAATCCAATCTATCCGAAATTGACCTTACCGGATACGAATGGAACCGGGCTTAAGAATCTGGAGAATCGTTTCTTTCTATTAATGAATAAACAAATACGGGTAGAATCTGATGAGGATGAGTTTCAGGTATACCTACCCCTAAAATGATGCTATATGAGAATACTGATCGTAGAGGACGAGACTGCCGCCTATGAGAATTTAGCGGATATGTTGGTTACAATAGATCCCACGATTGAGATCATGGGAAATACGGAGAGTGTCCGGCAAACGGTACGTTGGCTGCAAGCCAATCCGAGGCCGGATTTGATTTTTATGGATATTCATTTATCGGACGGTTCCGCTTTCGCTATTTTTGACCAGATAGAGGTGGAGGTACCGATCATCTTTACTACGGCGTACGATCAATATGCGATCGACGCTTTCAAAGTAAACAGCATAGACTATATCTTGAAGCCGATTAAGCCGGAAGAATTGAAACGGGCCTTAGATAAGTTTAGCCGATGGAATCATCAAGATATTATCCATTATTTATCCCAATTAACACAGTTGTCTACTACTCCTAAATACAAGGATAAACTACTGATTCCTGTTAAGGATAAATTGTTGCCTATTAGCTTGAAAGATGTGTCTTGTTTCTATACGACTGATAAGAATACATATGTTTATTTAAAGACTGGTAATTCGTATCCATATGCTAAAACATTGGAACAGATAATTTCTTCTTTAAGTCCTGCTGATTTTATCCGTGCGAATAAACAATTCATCATTTCTCGTGATAGCGTGAAGGACATAACAATTTGGTTTGATAGCCGTTTGCTCGTTACTTTGGATATAGAAGTGCCTGAGCGTATATATATTAGTAAAAATAAAGCATCCGAGTTTAAGTCTTGGATAGTAAGTCTGGAATGATAATTAAATAGAAATGCCGGTTCTCTTAAAGCCGGCATTTTTTTGCCCTTTTCGTGTTCAATCCCCATTTTTTCCTTTTCGTCAACAATCGGAAACTACCTATCCGATAATTCTTCATCTTTGCAATACAAACAAGGAGATACATCAATAAGATGTAAGTTAAAATTTTGATGTTAATCCGAGTTTTATCATACACATTAGATAGGTTAATAGGTTTGTAAAAAAGGATTAGTCCGAAACAAAAGAATGTTTAGGCTATCTTCTCTAAAATGAGTGTTTGTTTTGTGAATGGTTTTGTAATAGGTAAATTGTAGGTATTATGAGAAAGTTAATTATGGCGGTAGCGGTTTTGGGAATGAGTGCTACAATGAATTTTGCGAAAGCGCAATGTGTGAATGAATATGGGAATAAAGAACCGTTTGCGGTAGAGTTTAGCCGATTGAGTTCTTATCTAGGATTGGCTCCTTACCAAATGGAGGAGGTACTTAACATTAATGATTATTTTGTACAAGAACAAAGAAAGAGTTTGAGCAAAGACCTGAAGCGTCAGGATGAACGATTACAAAAAGCCGTGTATGGCAATTTGAAGCTGATGAAAGAGGCGTTGACTGCCGATCAGTATCGCAAGTATGTCATATTGTTAAATGTAACTAACAACAATAACCGATTAACCGGAGCTGTGACATTTACGGATATCTATTTGGCTGAGAATAAATGAGTGTAACCTTGGCTCGATGTGATGTTGATTAGAAAGGCGATCCTTGTGTCGAACAGGGATCGCCTTCTTTGCTTCTGTCCTTTTCCTTTTGGAAGTGCGCTATCAGATTTTAGCGAAAGCTTGATCCAGATCATCTATAATATCATCTATATATTCGGTTCCGATGCTCAAGCGTATGGTGGATGGTGTTATGTGCTGTTGGGCAAGTTCTTCCGTGCTCATCTGGGAATGAGTGGTCGTGTATGGATGAATGACAAGGCTCTTTACATCGGCGACATTCGCTAGTAGGGAAAAGATCTCCAGTGAGTCGATGAATTTCCAAGCGGCTTCCTGCCCGCCTTTGATCTCAAAGGTGAAGATACTGCCGGCACCATTCGGGAAATATTTATTGTAAAGTTCGTGGTCCGGATGGGTAGGAAGTGATGGATGATTCACCTTTTCTACTTTCGGATGTTTTGATAAATAATCCACGACTTTCAATGCGTTTGCTACATGGCGTTCCACGCGTAGGGATAAGGTCTCTAATCCTTGCAACAAGATAAAAGCATTGAAAGGAGAGATCGTTGCCCCGGTATCGCGAAGAATGACCGCACGGATACGGGTGACAAAGGCGGCGGAACCTGCTACGTCCGCAAATATGGCTCCATGATAACTTGGGTCTGGTTTGGCTAATGTAGGAAACTTATCGGCATTCGCCTTCCAGTCGAAAGTACCTCCATCTACAATTACGCCTCCTAGACTACTGCCATGTCCCCCTATGAACTTTGTGGCGGAATGGATGACGATGTCAGCTCCATGTTCGATCGGACGAATCAAGTAGGGGGTTCCGAACGTATTGTCTACGATTAATGGAATATGCTGTCGGTGGGCGACTTCCGCTACCGCATCCAGATTCGTTACGTCAGAGTTAGGATTCCCGAATGTCTCTACATAAATGGCTTTCGTGTTTTCCCGGATGGCTGCTTCTAATGCGTTTAGGTCATTTACATTGATAATCGTATTAGTAATGCCCTGGGAGGCCAGTGTATGGGTGATCAGGTTGAAGGAACCACCATACAAATTATCGGCTGCGATAATATGATCTCCTGCCCTCACTATGTTCTGTAACGCATAGGTGACAGCCGCTGCTCCTGAAGCCACGGCCAAACCTGCCACACCTCCTTCTAAGGCAGCTACACGTGCCTCGAAAACGCCTTGCGTGGAGTTTGTCAAACGTCCGTAAATATTCCCCGCGTCACGTAGGCCGAAACGGTCTGCCGCATGTTGTGCGTTATGGAATACATAGGAAGTTGTTTGATAAATGGGTACCGCACGTGCGTCGGTTGCGGGATCCGGTTGTTCTTGTCCTACATGAAGTTGTAATGTCTCGAAATGTAACTTCTTTGTTGCCATAGTCATCTTGTTTATTTAGTTCTTATTCTGTTGGCAAATGTATGATGTGTGTGCTTTTTGAACAAGATTCGTTGAGAATATAGAAAATAATACTATTTTTAGGGCTATAAATAGAATATATCTTCGGCGAAGGACGCTGGGGAATCAATCCGATAGAATTTTTTTCTTATGAATGTTTCTGATAAGTTAGACAAGGTGGATCTGCAAATCCTCCGAACGTTACAAGATAATGCCCGGTTGACTACGAAAGAGTTGGCGGCAAGGGTCAGTCTCTCGTCAACCCCGGTGTTCGAGCGTTTAAAACGTCTTGAGAATAGTGGATATATAAAGAAGTATATAGCGGTACTAGATGCGGAGAAGCTGAATCAAGGCTTTGTTGTCTTTTGTAGCGTGAAATTGGTTCGGCTGAATAAGGATATAGCTTTTGAGTTTACCCGGATTATCCAAGAAATCCCCGAGGTAACGGAGTGCTATAATATTTCAGGCGATTATGATTACTTATTGAAGATACACGCTCCCAATATGAAATATTATCAAGAGTTTATTTTAAATGTGTTAGGAACGATCGATAGTTTGGGCTCGTTGAGAAGTACTTTTGTCATGGACGAGGTTAAACACGACTATGGGATCCATATTTAAGCAGTAGATATTCTATTTTTGTCTTTTGTTAGGGTTTCCTTCCAAATATTTGTATATATTTGTGGCTATACAGTATAAAAATGGGAGGTGTAAAACCATGGACGATACAAAGGACACAAAGGATATAAAAGAAACGGGCGAGGCTGCGTCCGTTCTCTCTGCGGACGAACAGATGATACAAGATGGGTTCAATGCGTTGTTGAACGATTATTTGAAGTCAAACCACCGCCGTAAGGTCGAACGAATCACGAAAGCTTTTAATTTCGCTAATCAAGCGCACGCCGGAGTGAAACGGCGTTCCGGCGAACCTTATATAATGCATCCTATCGCCGTGGCTCGTATCGTATGCCGGGAGATGGGTTTGGGCTCTACCTCTATTTGCTCTGCGTTATTGCATGATGTCGTGGAAGATACCGAGTATACGGTGGAGGATATCCGGGATATGTTCGGAGACAAGATCGCCCAGATCGTGGATGGCTTGACGAAGATATCCGGTGGCATTTTTGGGGAACAGGCCTCGGCTCAAGCCGAGAACTTCCGTAAGTTGCTGCTGACTATGAGTGACGATATACGGGTAATTCTAATCAAGATCGCAGACCGTCTTCATAATATGAGGACTTTGGGTTCCATGCTTCCCGCCAAGCAATTTAAGATCGCGGGTGAGACTCTTTATTTGTATGCTCCTCTGGCGCATCGTCTGGGTCTCTTCTCGATCAAGACGGAGCTGGAGGATTTGAGTTTTAAATACGAGCATCCGCAAGAATACGATTTCATCAGCGCTAAGTTGAAAGCGACGGAAGAGAGCCGTAATAAATTATTCGAGCGTTTCGCCGCCCCTGTGGACGAGAAGCTGAAATCGATGGGACTTCAGTATGAGATGCGTGCCCGTGTGAAATCGGTCTATTCCATTTGGAATAAGATGGAAAGCAAGGGTGTCGCTTTCGAGGATATTTATGATATTTATGCGGTCCGCATTATTTTTGACCCGCTTCCCGGTGTGGACGAGAAAAACCAATGTTGGGATATCTACTCGGCTATTACGGATATTTACCGGATTCGTCCCGACCGTATCCGTGATTGGGTGAGCCGTCCGAAAGCGAACGGTTATCAAGCGCTTCATCTGACCGTTATGGGACCGGATGGACAATGGGTAGAGATCCAGATCCGTAGCCGCCGTATGGATGATATCGCAGAGAAAGGCTTCGCTGCCCATTGGAAATACAAGGAATCCAACGTGGAGGAGGATACGGAATTGGATAAATGGATACAAACCATTACCGAGATTTTGGAGAGTCCGGACCCGAATGCGCTGGATTTCTTGGATACGATCAAACTGAACTTATTTACTTCCGAGATATTTGTTTTCACTCCGAAAGGAGATATAAAGACATTGCCCCAAGGGGCTACCGCCTTGGATTTCGCTTATGCGCTTCACTCTGATATTGGTAATAAATGTATTGGCGCTAAGGTAAACCATCGTTTGGTGCCATTGAGTCATCCGCTGTCCAGTGGAGATCAGGTGGAGGTCTTGACTTCCCGCTCTCAGGAGCCGCAACCGGAGTGGTTGAACTTCGTGACTACCGCTAAGGCTCGTGCGAAGATCGATGCCGTATTAAAGCGTGTCCGTAAAGAGGTCGCTAAGTATGGGGAGATAAAAGTTCTTGATGCCTTCAAGCGTTCGGAGCTTGAGGCGAGTACATCCAATCTGGATAAATTAGGCATGTACTTTGGATTCTCGAAACGTGAGGAATTCTTTTATGCGGTAGAGAAGGGGGATGTGGTTTTGCCTGAGAATTTAAAGAAGCTGTTGAAGGAGAAGACGGATAATGTCTTGTTTAAGTATGTGAAACAGGCGTTAGGTGTTGCTTCCAAGAAGGTGAAACAACCCGAAGAGGAGGAAGCCAAGAAAGAGAAGCCTAAATATGATAAGAAAAAGCCTTATTTATTGAAAGAGGAGGCTTTTGAGCGTAATTATGTAATTGCCGAATGTTGTAAGCCGATTCCGGGAGATGACTCTTTAGGTTTTATCAATGACGATGGTAACGTAGTGGTTCATAAACGTTCCTGCCCGATCGCCATGCGCTTGAAAAGTAGCTTTGGCGAACGTATCTTGAATACGGTTTGGAGCAGCCATATGAACGCTTCTTTTGAGGCCACGCTAGAGGTGAAAGGTATAGACTCGATAGGCGTATTGAATACGATCACGAAAACGATTTCCGAGGATTTCAACGTGAACATCATGCGCTTGCTGATCGAGGCGAAAGACGGCGTGTTCGAAGGTAAGATAAAGATGAAAGTTCATGACGTAGAAGATATCCAGAAAATGTGCGTGACTTTGTCGAAGATACAGAATATTAAATCTGTCGGACGTGTAGCGGATTAAGTGTAGCGAAGTGCTTCGCTACACTTTTGTTTTATAAAAGCTTTATCAACCGACAATCAAATAAGTTATATAAGCTATATAACAAGCGATCAATAGGATTCCCTCCGGCCTAGTGATGGTCCGTTTCTTGAAGAAAAGGCCAAAAATATAAAGCAATACGCATGAACCGATCATGACGCCCAAATCCAGATTGGTAATGCCTTGTATGTTCATCGGCGTGATTGTCGCGCTACAACCTAATACGAAGAATATATTGAAGAGGTTGGAACCGATAACATTTCCGATCGCCATCTCCGGGTTCTTCTTTAATGCGGCCACGACGGAAGTCGCTAACTCAGGAAGAGAGGTTCCTCCGGCCACTAAAGTCAAACCGATAATAGATTCGCTGACACCCAGTCCACGGGCGATACCAGAAGCTCCATCCACGAAAAATTGTCCTCCGTAAATCAAACCGGCCAATCCACCAATGATGAATAAACTCGCTTTCCAAATGGGCATTATTTTAATCGTGCTCTCTCCATTTTCCTCTCCATTATGTGCAATCGCGAATGTATAGCCAAGGAAAATGGCGAAGAAGCATAATAGTAACATTCCATCGCTACTACTGATACTATTTTGCGACGCGCCGTTGATCAAAACGTCATTCGCACAAATAAATAATACGATTGAGGCAAGCACGCAAAGAGGGATCTCTTTGCTCAACGTACCTTTCGTGACGCTGATCGGTACGATAGCGGCCGTACAGCCGACAATCATCAAGGCGTTAAATATATTGCTTCCTACTACATTACCAATAGCGATATCTGAGCTTCCTTTCAAGGCAGATACGACACTGACCGTTAATTCCGGTGCGGAAGTCCCAAACGCCACAATAGTTAGCCCGATTACTAAGCTGGAAATATTGAAGCGTTTGGCTACCGAGGCGGCACCATCCGTCAAGGCGTTAGCCCCAACTAAAATTAGTAGTAAACCGCCAATTAGTAATACGATATCCATTAGTCTTTAGAATGGCAAATCATCAATAGGATTGGCCGGTCCGAAATCAGGAGCGGATGAGGCTGGAGCCGTAGGAGCGGAAGCCGGAGCGAAATTATCCGGAGTTACTCCCATCGGAGCGGCTTGAGAAGCTGCCGCCATCGGACGGTCTACTTTCCATGCGTTGATACTGGTGAACCAGCGGCCTTGGTACTCACGGCTGTCAATGTCGAAAGAGACTGTCAATTCCTCGCCCGGTTGAATGGCCGCTTGAGCGATCTTATCCGCTCCGAATATCTGGAAGCATACTTTCTTGGGATATTGATCGTGTGTCTCTAATACGTACTCTTGTTTTTTCCATTCGTTTCCGGCTTTGCTGACACCGCCTACTTCCGGTAGGACTTGAATAATTTTTCCTGTAATTTCCATGTCTTGTATTTTATTTGCTTATGTTTTATTTAATTGGGGACGAAGGTACGGTTTTGTTCTGGTTTTATCAACAGAATAATCACACTTTCGGGGCAAAAGCATCGAATGCGTCTTTCATAGCTAACAGCTCTTCTTTGATCTGTTTCAGGCGGTTTACGATCTCTTCTTGCCGGATCGTCGTCTCTTTATTGTCCTTCAGTTTTTGCCGTGCGCCGGCCAAGGTCATCCCTCTCTCTTTAACCAGGTGGTAGATGAGGCGTACGGCGTCGATATCCTCCTGCTTATAAAAACGGGTACCTTTGCTCGTCTTCCTTGGATTGATGATATCGAACTCCTTCTCCCAAAAGCGAAGGGTGGACTCGTTCACGTCGAACATCTGCGCCACCTCGCTGATGGAAAAATAGAGTTTGAGATCTTTATTCTTTTTTAGACTCATACTGCTAATGAAGTTTAATCCATAACCTGACCATGATTCTCGGCGATCTGGATCATACGGTCGTATTCCTCAGGTGAGAGATCCATGTAATAGTATTTAGATGGGTTATCATACTTCCCTCGTACGATTACCTCATAATGCAAGTGAGGGCCGGTAGATTTCCCGGTATTTCCAACCTCGCCAATCACCTCTCCACGAGTAACCTTTTGTCCGACACGTTTCTTGAACTTACTCATATGACCGTATAAAGTCTGATAGCCGTAGCCATGATCGATAATCAAACAATTTCCGTATCCCTGTTTCCAAGCGGCGAAAGTGACAACGCCATTACCTGTCGCGTAGATCTCCGTTCCCACTTTTGCCGAGAAATCCATTCCGGAATGGAAACGAGGTGTACGGTAAATCGGGTCGATACGTACGCCATAGCCGGAAGCGGTACGACGCAGATCCTTATTGGAAATCGGCTGGATCGCCGGGATACATTTACTTCTCTCTTCTTGGTTCTTTCCTAGGGAGATCAGTTCTTCCAAGGAATTGGATTGGATATATAATTGCTTACGTAGCATATCCATCTTTTGGGTCGTGGAGACTACAAGCTCCGGATTGGACAGACTCATCAAATGCTCGTAACGGTTTGTCCCTCCAAACCCGGCTTTCCGAACGGACTCGGGGATGGACTCGGCTTGGAAGATCGCCCGGTACAGATTCTCGTCACGCTGTTGGATATCATCCAATACGTCCAACGCGTTATTTAAGCGAAGGGAAAGTACCTCGTATTGAGTTTGCAATAGGCGGTTCTCCTTACGTAACTGAGATTCCATCGGAGAGTCCACCAAATGCATCATGACGAAAAAAGTGGCTACGCCGAACGCTATTCCGGTGCTTAAATGGCGGAGAACGGTGAACAGCCGGTCTTTGCTAGATGGGTATACACGCTCATAATTGAGTGTGTTCGGATTGTATAAATAGTATGTTTTGCGACTTTTAAAGAGTTTCATCTACATTTTTTGTTATCTGAATGCACGCAAAAATAATAATTTGCAGTACTTTTGCAAATTGTTTTTCAGAATATTAACGAGAACTATATAAATAGATTATGTTGACAGCAAAAGAAATCCGTGAATCCTTCAAGCAATTCTTCGCTTCTAAGGAACACCAGATCGTGCCTTCCGCTCCAATGGTGGTAAAGGGTGACCCCACGTTGATGTTTACGAACGCGGGAATGAATCAGTTTAAAGATATTATCTTGGGCAACGTGCCCCGTAAGTATCCTCGTGTCGCGGACTCTCAGAAATGTCTTCGTGTTAGCGGTAAGCATAACGATTTAGAGGAGGTAGGGCATGATACCTATCACCATACGATGTTTGAGATGCTCGGAAACTGGTCGTTCGGAGATTATTTTAAGAAAGAGGCGATCAACTGGGCTTGGGAATACTTGGTAGAGGTATTGAAGCTGAATCCGGAGCGTTTATATGCCACCGTATTCGAGGGAAGCCCCGCTGAAGGCTTAGATCGTGATAACGAAGCTGCTGGTTATTGGGAGCAATATTTACCGAAAGATCATATTCTGAACGGTAACAAACATGATAACTTCTGGGAAATGGGGGACACGGGTCCTTGCGGTCCCTGTTCCGAGATCCATATCGACCTTCGTTCGGACGAGGAGCGTGCGGCGGTCAGCGGCGCCGATATGGTAAATAAGGATCATCCGCAGGTAATCGAGATCTGGAACCTTGTGTTCATGCAATTCAACCGCAAGGCCGACGGCTCTTTGGAACCGCTGCCGGCTAAGGTAATCGATACCGGTATGGGATTCGAGCGTCTGTGTATGGCATTGCAGGGTAAGACCTCAAATTATGATACGGACGTATTCCAACCGATTATTAAGGTAATCGCGGGAATGGCGGGTACGACTTACGGTACGGATAAACAGCAAGATATCGCTATGCGTGTGATCGCCGATCATATCCGTACGATCGCTTTCGCTATCACGGACGGACAGTTGCCTTCCAACGCTAAGGCCGGTTATGTAATCCGTCGTATCTTGCGGCGTGCCGTTCGTTACGGTTATACATTCTTGGATCGCAAGGAAGCGTTTATGTATAAGCTTTTGCCCGTATTGATCGAGACGATGGGCGACGCTTATCCGGAATTGATCGCTCAGAAAACCTTGATTGAGAAGGTTATCAAGGAGGAGGAAGAATCTTTCCTTCGTACCTTGGAAACCGGTATCCGTTTGCTGGATAAGAAAATGGAGGAGACGAAGGCTGCGGGCAAGACGGTCTTGAATGGTGTAGATGCCTTTACATTATATGATACCTACGGATTCCCGTTGGACTTGACGGAATTGATTCTTCGTGAGAACGGCATGGAAGCCGATATCGAGGAGTTCAATAAGGCTATGCAGAAGCAGAAAGAGCGTGCCCGTAACGCCGCCGCTATCGAGACAGGCGACTGGATCACGCTGAAAGAGGGTGAATGTAAGTTCGTGGGTTATGATTTGTTCGAATGCGAGGCAGAGATCTTGCGTTATCGCCAGATCAAACAAAAGAATAAAGTATTATATCAGATCGTTCTGGATCAAACCCCGTTCTATGCGGAAATGGGTGGACAGGTCGGTGATACGGGTTGGTTGATCGCCGACGACGAGAAGATCGACGTGATCGATACGAAACGTGAGAATAATTTGCCGGTTCATTTGGTAGCGAAACTACCGAAGGACGTAACGGCTACATTTACCGCAAAGATCAACGTGAAAAAGCGTATCCAGTGTGAGTGTAACCACTCTGCCACGCACCTTTTGCATGAGGCGTTGCGTGAGGTATTAGGTACGCACGTAGAGCAGAAAGGTTCGTATGTTTCGCCTGATTCTTTACGTTTCGACTTCTCTCATTTCCAGAAAGTGACGGACGAGGAAATCCGTAAGGTGGAAATATTGGTTGGAGAGAAGATCCGTGCGAACTTCCCGTTGGAAGAGCATCGCAATATGCCGATCGCCGAAGCAAAGGCGCTAGGGGCTATGGCTTTGTTCGGTGAGAAATATGGCGACGAGGTACGTGTCGTGAAATACGGAAGCTCCGTGGAGCTATGTGGTGGTACGCATATCCCGGCAACCGGTATGATCGGTTCTTTGCACGTGATAGGAGAGAGCTCTATCGCCGCAGGTGTCCGTCGTATAGAGGCGGTTACGGCCGAGGGCGCCGAGCAATTCGTATATGCCCAGCAAGATCTGATCCGTGAGTTGCGTGCGTTGATGAACCATATGCCGAATTTGGCGCAAGCGATGAAAAAGTCTATCGAGGAGAATGCGGAGATGAAGAAACAGATCGAGGATTATATCCGTGAGAAGTCTATGCGATTGAAAGAGGAGATCGTGGCGAAAGCTTCGGAGAGCAACGGTATCAAGGTTATGCAATTTGTAGGCAAGGCAGATGCGGACGCTATGAAGAACGTGGCTTTCCAGATCAAGGCGGAGACAACCGATAGCTTTGTCTTTGTTGCCGGTATCATTGACGATAACAAATGCACGCTCATGCTTATGTTAAGCGATGATTTGGTGAAAGAGGGCTTGCATGCCGGTAAGATCGTAAAAGAGGCCGCTAAGCATATCCAAGGCGGTGGTGGTGGACAACCCCATTTCGCTACGGCCGGCGGTAAGAACATGGAGGGCCTTTCTATTGCGGTTGGCGCTGTGAAAGAGGCTGTTGGAGTACAGTAAAATCGGTTCGGAAGAAATTGACCTTTCTTTCGGACGCAATGATAGATTCCTTCGGATCGAATAAGAATTCCATCCGAAGGAATTTTTTTATGTCGTTTTGATAATCGGAATACATGTTTTACCTTTGTGGTCTAAGGTTTTAAATAAAAAAGATATGTCAGAGCAAAAAGTGGTTATTTGCAAGGACCTGAAATCGGAACTGCAAGATTTTCTCTCCTCTCTAAAATACGATAAGTTGTTTATCCTTATGGATACGAATACCAAAGAGAAATGTTTTCCCTTGGTAGAGGATATACCGGCCTTTCAAAAGGCGCCGATTCTCGTGATGGAAGCGGGTGATATGAATAAGGGTTTTGTCTCTTTAGCCCAGATATGGACAGCTTTGTCGAATGAGGGGGCTTCCCGTAACTCCTTGCTGGTGAATTTGGGCGGCGGTATGATTACGGATATGGGTGGTTTTGCCGGCGCTACTTTCAAGCGGGGCATCCGTACGATCAATATCCCTACGACCTTGATGGCGTCCGTCGATGCTGCGGTTGGCGGTAAGACGGGTATCAACTTCAATGGGTTGAAGAACGAGGTCGGTTCTTTTTATCCCCCCTTGTGTGTATTCATCGATTGCGATTTCTTGCGCACGTTGGATCGCGATAATATCCTTTCCGGTTATGCGGAGATGATCAAGCACGGGTTGATTAGTTCGATGGAGAATTATGCGTCTGTCATGCTTTTTGATATCGACACCATGAATTATTCGTATTTGAATAGTTTGGTAGGCCAGTCGGTCGCCGTGAAAGAGCGGATCGTAGAGGAAGATCCCAAGGAACAAGGTATTCGTAAGGCATTGAATTTCGGTCATACGATCGGCCACGCTTTCGAGAGCTTGTCTTTCCTGAAAATGCGTCCGATCTTGCATGGTCATGCGGTAGCGGCGGGTATCGTGAGCGAGCTTTACCTCTCGCATAAGCTGTGTGGCTTCCCGATGGAGAAATTGAGTCAAGTCGTTTATTATATAAAAGAGTATTATCCGGCGCTCTTCTTTGACTGCACGGACTACGATACCTTATATGAGTTAATGACACATGATAAAAAGAATGAGGGCGGTATCATCAACTTCACTTTACTGAAAAATGTAGGAGATGTCCGTATCAACCAATCGGTCACCAAGGAAAAAATCTTGGAGTCTCTTGATTTTTATCGTGAAAGTTTTGGCATTTAACGGAAAAAAACTACCTTTGCACCCGTAAAATAAAAGCGGGATGTAGCTCAGCCCGGTTAGAGTACGCGTCTGGGGGGCGTGTGGTCGCTGGTTCGAATCCAGTCATCCCGACTAAAGCTGAGAGAAAAGGAGTTAAGTCTATGGCTTAACTCCTTTTTTTGCTCTCTACCACTTTCCTAAAACAATGAGGCAGTAGAAATTCCGACTCATCCGATATTCATGGGGGATAGCCTTAAATCATGACAACAGATTAAAATTGATATATTTCCGTTTGAATTTAGTGCGGTCATTCCAGCCTATTTTAGCCATTATATCTGTTAATGGTTGCTTAGTGCCGACTTATCGGTGCATGCTCTGTGAGTTCAAAGTCTTTTGGGTCACGATTGTTTATCGGAGTAGGGAGGCCTAGCTGTTTGATAGAGTGCCATTGGCTGCTGAAGTGAATAACTAACGGCTTGTCGAATGAATAACTAGCGGCTATATATAGCCTGTCTCTTATACACATCTCCGAGCCCACGAGACAGGCAGAAATCTC
>ERZ1027099.568-NODE-568-length-18249-cov-15.085028_pt1 | contig 18249 bp, 16 predicted proteins | sample MGYA00519408_ERZ1027099 | MGnify/ENA primary metagenome ERZ1027099 (study PRJEB26926, sample SAMN06164646) | human gut metagenome | biome: ENVO:00009003; feature: ENVO:2100002; material: ENVO:00002003 | host: Homo sapiens | place: USA | collected 2012 ...
ATCCTGACCGACAGCCAGAAGAAGATCTACGACGCTATCGAAGCTCTGGCCTGATCGACTGACGATATAAGTTAAGTTGTTCCAACGGGGCAGGCTGACAAAACTTGCAGTCTGCCCCTTCTTTATCGTCCATACCCACCCTCAAGGAAAGAGAGGTCGAATCTTTTATGAAAAAAAGCCTGAATAAGTTCATCAAGGGCTACATGGAAGTGCTGTATGCGCTGAGCTCCGTTTTCTACATCGGTTTCTGCTTCTGCGTTCTGGTGCAGGTCATCAGCCGCAACTTCCTGCCCAATGCTCCCTCCTGGACCGAGGAGCTGGCCCGTTATTCCTTCATCTACATGGTGGCCTTCGGCGTTGGTCTGGCTGCTTTGAAGCATGAGTTCGTCAACGTTGAGTTCATGGGTGACTTTTTGAAAAAGAAGAGCCCCAAGGCGCTGAAGGTGCTGAACCTTGTCATCGAGTTCGCCATTCTGGCCATGTGTCTGATCATTCTGGTGATGGCCGAGCCGAAGTACTGCTTCCCCGCCTTTGCGATGAACTCCACCGCCACCAACATCTCCATGAAGTATATCTACTTCTCCCAGTTCCTCACCTTCATCATCCTGCCTGTCAGCTACCTGCTGGACATCGTCCGCACTGCGCTGAGCTGGAACGATACCGCTGAAAAGGAGGACTAAGCAATGGTTGCAGTTCTGTTTATCGTTTTCCTCGTCGCGCTGGCCATCGGCGTGCCAGTGGCGTTCAGTCTGGGTCTCGCATCCGTAGCCTACATGCTGGGTTCCCACATCCAGATGATCAACTTTGCACAGTATTTCTTCAAGGGTCTGGACTCCTTCACCCTGCTGTGCATCCCCGGCTTCACCTTTGCCGGCAACCTGATGAATCAGGGCGGCATTTCTGAGAAGCTGCTGGACTTTGCAGACGCACTGGTCGGCCACATCACCGGCGGTCTGGCTTATGCAAACGTTCTGGCTTCCATGGTCTTTGCCGGCATCTCCGGCACGGCTCTGTCCGATACCGTCGCACTGGGCGGCGTTGAGATCCCCATGATGGTCAATCAGGGCTATGACGTGCCCTTCTCGGTCGCCATCACTGCCGCTTCCTCCTGCCTTGGCCCCATCATTCCCCCGTCTGTTCCCATGATCATGGCTGCTACCATGACCGGCCTGTCCGTCTCCAAGATGTTCATGGCCGGCATCGTCCCCGGCCTGCTGCTGGGCCTCGGCATGTGCGCTACCTGCTACATCCTGTCGGTCAAGCGCCATTACCCCAAGCGCGATAAGCGCGCAAGCCTGGCTCACGTCCTGCATGCAACGAAAGAGGCCATCTGGGCGCTGATCATGGTGGCCATCATCCTGTTCGGCATCATGGGCGGCATCGTCACCCCCACCGAGGCTTCCATCATCTGCGTGGTCTACGGCCTGTTCGTGGCTGTGTTCATCTACCGCAAGATGGGCCCCAAGGAGATGTACTCCTGCCTGAGGGATACGGTTTCCTCTGCTTCCGCTATCATGGCTCTGGTGGCCTTTGCAAACGTGTTTGCTTTCATCCTGACCAAGGAGCACATCCCCAGCATGATCGCTGACGCAATGCTGCGCCTGACCTCCAACAAGTACCTGATTCTGCTGCTCATCAACCTCTTCCTGATCTTCGTCGGCATGTTCATGGAGACCATCGCCGCTATCCTGATCCTGTTCCCGACCCTGCTGGCTGTGGCTACCGCCGTGGGTGTTGACCCCATCCAGTTCGGTATCATCGTGGTCATGAACCTGGTTCTGGGCCTGTGCACTCCTCCCGTCGGTGTCTGCCTGTTCGCTGCTACCAACATCGGCTCCCGCTACGGCAAGTGCACCCTGTCCGACAGCGTGAAGGCTCTGGTCCCGCTGCTGATCGTCAACTTCGGCGTTCTGTTCCTGGTCACCTATGTGCCCTTCCTCACCGTCGGCGTAGCAAATCTGGTCATGGGCTGATCCTTTTCCTAGTCTTTCCAAGAAACTCTTTTACTTCGTCAAAAAAGGGCTACTGCAAACAGCCCCAAAAAGAGATAGGCGTTCCCGAAAGGGGCCGCCTATCTCTTTTTTTTGCACCATACAGCCTTCGATGCCGCCCCGCTGGGATGGGAACGGCCATTCCGCCCCATGCCGGCCTGTCATAGATCGGCCGTCCCCGCTCCGGCCTCTTCTCCGGTCGGCATCCGGAGCCGCAGGAGCTCTCTGCGCAAAGATCATAGAAGCCTGCTGCGCTCAGGACTGCCGGCTGAGTCGGCGGCCTGAGGAAGTCCTGAACATCATGCGGAATGCCCCTGCAAAGCCCCTGTGCAAGGGGCCGCGAGCAGTCTTCCTTCCGCTGCATTGCCGGCTCCGCCGCTCTAACGTGCTGTGCCATAAAGTGCATTTTTCGCAATGGCAAGTTCTTTGTCATTCCGCAATGCCCGCCATCTCCGAACAAAAAACGGCCAGACAAAAGCAGGGTGCGCCCCGAAGGACACACCCTGCCAGTTTTATTTATATCTTACAATGTGCGCTGAGACCGGCGCAAAGTGCCCTCAGAGCGCGGAAACGACCCGGTGAAGGGTTCTTACTTCTTGAAGGTCAGAACGCCCTTGCGGTAGGAAGGATCGCGGCTGTCCACGAAGTCGAAGGCTGCCTGTGCATCCTCGAAGTTCCAAGTGTGGGAGATGCTGCCGCGCAGATCCACCTTACCCTCGTTGACCAGATCGATGACATCCTGGAACTTGCGGTTCTGCAGGCGGCTGCCGCGAACGTCCAGCTCCTTGGAAGTGATGACGAACTGGTTGACCTCGGTGGGAGCCACGGAGAAGCCCATGGTGATGACGCGGCCGGCGTTGCCGGTGGCCTGCAGAGCGGTCAGCAGGCTGCCCTTGACGCAGGCGGCATCGATGGTCACGGTGGGGCCGTAGCCCTCGGTCAGCTCGTGAGCCTTGGCGGGAACGTCCTCCTTCAGGCTGTTGATGGTGTAGGTCGCGCCGTTCTTCTTGGCCTCTTCCAGCTTGGCGTCGTCGATATCGGTGACGATGATGGCCTTGGGGTTGTACAGCTTGACGATGCGCAGGATGGAGCTGCCCAGAGCGCCGCTGCCGATGATCATGACGGTGTCCTCGCTCTCCAGCTCAGCACGGCTGCAGCACTGCACAGCAATGGTGGTGGGCTCGATCATGACCGCCTCTTCGTCGCTCAGGATCTCAGGCACCAGATAGCAGTCGCGGTCCGGCACAGCCATGTACTCGCGGTAGCCGCCGTCGATGTGCACACCGCGCACCTTCAGGTTGCCGCAGACGTTGGGACGGCCCTTGCGGCAGGCATAGCAGTGGCCGCAGGCGGTGACCTGATCGATGATGACACGGTCGCCCACCTTCACGCGGGTCACGCCCTCGCCGATCTCCTCAACGATGCCCACATTCTCGTGGCCGATGATGCGGGGATAGGTGGCAGCGGCATTGGTGCCATGGTAGATGCCCACGTCGGAGCCGCAGATACCGGCAGCGACCATGCGGACCAGAACATTGTTTTCCTTGTCGATCTGAGGCTTCTCGAGATCAACGATCTGCAGTTTATTCGGTTCAACGATCTGAACGCCCTTCATAAAATCTTCCTCCTAAAATCTGATAACGGTCTTAAAGATTTTGATGATCTTTCTGCACGGTGGGCGGATGGCTCCGGGCCGTGCCGATACTAACATATTACCACAGACGGAGCAAAAAGTAAATTGCTTTTTGAAAAAAGAAAGTATTTTTCCCTTTTCGCAAAAAAAGACCTGTACAGCGGCTTTATTTCATGTTTTCATGAAACCCCGGCAAAAATATGTAACATATCACAGCGGCTAAAATTCAGTAAAAAATGAAACGGGCCATTGCACAGGGGGCAAGCCCCGGAGCAACAGCCCGTTTTTTCATTCTCCACAGCAGGAAGATATTAAAAAGGATAACAGCCAAACCGGATGCGGCAGCCTGTTCCGGTCGTTATGCAAACACGGCCACGACCACCTGCATCGCCACGCCCAGAAAGGCACCTGCGCCCCAGGTCAGGCCGGTGATGAAGAGGTTCTGCTTCCAGGAAGGGTTGGTGCGCCACAGCACCGCCAGACCCACGCCTGCACCGGTGCACAGACCCGCCACCAGACTGGAAAAGCGCAGGGCGCCCTCCACATACAGCTGGGTCAGCAGCACGCTGGCGGCGCAGTTGGGGATCAGGCCCACCAGCGCAGCCACCACCGGCTGGAAGAAGCCCATGCTGCCCAGAACGCTGGCAAAGACGTCCTCGCCCACGCCCTCGACGATCAGGCCGAACACCAGACTGAACGCAAAAATGAACACGAAGATCTCCAGCGTGTGGCGCAGGGCCGCCTTCCAGATGGGCTGTGCGTTTCCGGCTTCGTCGCTGTGCTCCTCGTGGCAGTCCACTTCATCCGCGTGGCCGGTGTAGCCGCCGCGCAGGCTTTTGGGCAGCACACCGCGCAGGACAAAGTCCAGCGCAAAGCCCACCGCAATGGCGTACACCACCTTGATGACCATGAGCACCGCCAGCTTGTCCCAATAAGCCGGCATGGATACCAGCAGCGGAATGGCTTCGTCACTGGTAGCAAGGTAAACAGCCATCAGGGTGCCCAGCGTGATGACGCGGGAGGAATAGAAGTTGGACGCAATGGCCGAAAAGCCGCACTGCGGCACACAGCCCAGCACCGCGCCCGGAATCGCGCCCCAGCGGCCGCCTCCGGCCAGCAGCGCTTCGATGCGCTCGCCATGGCGGGTCTCAATGTATTCGATCAGAAGATAAGCCAGAAACAGGAAGGGCAGCATCTTGGCGGTATCCACCAGAGATTCGCCCAGAACATCCAGAAACAGTTCCATATACACTCCAAACACAGCAGAAAATTGCTTTATCACAACAAATTGCAACCAATTTGCATTTTCGAACAGGGATGATTATACACGATATTCTCTCCAATTGCAATACCAAATTGCAAATTGATTGCAAATTTATATTATAGAACGCTGCAGCGCGTAAAAAACACGATCTTAACTGGTCTCCGCTGATGCTCTGACCATTTTCAGCGGAATTATTATTTTATTTCGCAATTCTGGAAAATCTGCGGATTTTCCAGAATTGCCTTTTCACGGGAGGAGTCATAACCGAAAGCGGAAGCTGCCGCGCTGGTTTCCTGCGGAAACATTCGCGCGGCGGAGTTAACGTTCTGCCCGTAAGCACAAGCCTTTCCTCCACGACCCCCGCCCATGAAAATGGGGCCCAGAAACACCCGCAGGCGTTTCTGGACCCCAAAATCAAAAATATAATTTCCTTAGCTTATGCGCAAAGCAACGCGGAGCGCATTCAAAATCATCCCACACAGCAGGAGTCTGCGGTCTGTTTTACCCCTTCATCGGCACAAAGCCCACAAGGTCTTTTACCACCTCGCCGCCGATGATCAGGCCGGCCACCGAGGGTACAAAGGCATTGGAGCCCGGCACCGAACGGCGCTGGGTGCACTTGCGCTGGGTGCCCGGAGGGCAGATGCAGTGATTCTTGCAGCTGATGGCGTCATCCTCGATGGGGGTCATGGCAGGCTCCTTGGAGTAGACCACCTTCAGGTGCTTGATCCTGCGCTTGCGGCACTCGGTGCGCATCACCTTGGCCAGCGGGCAGACCGAGGTCTTATAGATATCGGTCACTTCAAAGCGGGTCGGGTCCATCTTGTTGCCTGCGCCCATGGAGCAGATGATGGGAGTGCCCGCCTCCTTGCACTTCATCACCAGGGCCAGCTTGCCGGTAACGGTGTCAATGGCATCCACCACATAGTCGTACTGGGTAAAGTCGAACTGATCCTGTGTTTCCGGGCCAAAGAAGCACCGGTGGGTGGTCACCTTGATATCCGGGTCGATGTCGTGGATGCGCTGCGCAGCCACATCTACCTTATATTGTCCTACCGTGCTGCGGGTGGCGATGATCTGGCGGTTGAGGTTGGTCAGGCAGACCTTATCATCATCGATCAGATCCAGTGCCCCCACACCGCTGCGCGCCAGCGCTTCCACCGTGTAGCCGCCCACGCCGCCGATGCCGAACACCGCCACGCGGGAATTGTGCAGTTTTTCCATGGCTTCCGCGCCCAGCAGCAGCTGCGTGCGGGAATACTGATTTTGCATTTCGTTCTCCTTACTTTTCTACGCGGGTGATGGTGCCGCCGCCCAGCACCGTGTCGCCCTGATACAGCACCACGGCCTGACCGGGCGTAGGGGCGCGCTGGGGCTGGTCAAATTCCAGCCGGAAGCCGCACTCTGCCGGGTAGACGGTGGCGGCCTGTTCCACCTGATGGTACCGGGTGCGGGCTGTGACCCGCAGCGGCCCGGTCAGCTCCGGAATGGCGATCCAGTTCACCTCGTCCGCATACACGATGCGGTCGAACAGCATCTCCTCCGGCCCTACCGTGACGGTGTTTGCCTGCATGTCCTTGCCGCAGACGTACACAGGTGCCCCCATGGCAAGGCCCAGCCCCTTGCGCTGGCCGATGGTGTACCGTACCGCGCCGTTGTGGGTGCCCACCACCCTGCCGTTTTCGTCCAGAAAATCACCTGCCGGGTAGCGTTTGCCGGTGAAGTCCTCCATAAAGCGGGCATAGTCGCCATCCGGCACAAAGCAGATGTCCTGACTGTCGTGCTTGCGGGCATTGACAAATTTGTGCTGCTCCGCGATCTCGCGCACCTCAGTCTTGTGCAGGCCGCCCAGCGGCAGGCGGATATGCGCCAGCTGCTCCTGGGTGAGGTTGTAGAGCACGTAGCTCTGGTCCTTGCCCTCGTCCAGCCCCTTTTTGAGCAGGAAACGGCCGGTGGCCTCGTCCTGCTCCACCCGGGCATAGTGGCCCGTGACCACATACTCCATGCCGTGTGCCCGGGCCCAGTCCAGCAGATGGCGGAATTTCATATATTTATTGCAGTCGATGCAGGGGTTCGGCGTGCCGCCCGCCTCATACACGCGGACGAATTTTTCAATGATCTGCTCCCGGAAGTCGGCCGTGAAATCCAGCACCTCGTACGGGATATCCATGGCATACGCCACCTCTGCCGCGTCCTCGATGTCCTTTTCCGAGCAGCAGGTGTGAAAGCCGGACTGACCCAGCGTTTCGTTGCGGGTGAGCCGCATGGTGATGCCGGTGCAGTCATAGCCGGCCTGCTGCATGAGCCATGCCGCCACCGAGCTGTCCACGCCGCCGCTCATGGCAATGAGGGCACGCGGCTTTGAATCAGGGGTCTGTGTGGTCATAAGTTCTCCTTTGGTGCATTCAACACACTAAAACAGTAGTATAATAGTAACTCTGAAAAAAGCGCTTGTCAAGACGCAGCAAGCTGCTGCACTGCGGCCAGCAGGGCTTGCCGCTCATTGGGGTATTCTTCCCGGATTACGCCATCCAGCAGCGCTTCCAGCACTTTGCGGATGCCCGGCCCCGCCGGGACGCCTGCCGCCATCAGGTCGCGGCCATTCACAGCCAGCTGGCTGACGCGGCAGCACACGCCGTCCGCATCCAATTGTTCGGCCAATTCGGAAAGTGCAGCAAAATCAGCCGCGTGTTCCGGCTGCAGGGCTGTGCCCAGTGCCGCCAGACGCTGCACCGTTTTCAGGCCATATTGGCCCAGCAATTTGCAGGTGTAAATATTCAGGGATACCGGCACACCCGGCACGGCTTCTCGCACCAGCACCGCTGTTTCCTCAATACAGGCATTGGAGCAGCGCAGGCGCCTGAGGGTGCGGCGGGTGCCGTCCTCGCCAAGGCTCAGCAGCAGCGCCGCCAGACGGACGGGCAGGGCCTGCTCCCCCGCCGGGCAGGCATCCACCACCGGCTTTGCCGCCGCCAGTGCCTCCGGTGAAAGCTCGGGCAAAACAACGCTGAGTATTTTTTCGTCAAGATATGCCGCAGGGGCGGGTGCGCTCAGCAGTTTTGCAAGCTCTTCCTCGATGCGCTCCACCGATACACAGTCCAGATGGGCGCACAGCTCCTGTGCCGCCTGCGCCGTGGGCGGGTCGATGGCAAAGCCGAACCGCGCTGCGAACCGGTACAGCCGCAGGATGCGCAGCGCGTCCTCGGTGAACCGCTGGTGCGGCACGCCCACAGCACGCAGGATGCCGCTCTGCAGATCGGCCTGACCGCCAAAGGGGTCAATGAGACCCTCTTTTGCATTGTATGCCATGGCGTTAATGGTAAAATCCCGCCGGGCCAGATCCTCCCGCACATCCGGTACAAAATGCACCTCGTCCGGGTGACGGCCATCGGTGTAGGCTCCCTCGGTGCGGAAGGTGGTGATCTCGTACAGCCCGCCGCCCTGCTTTACAGTCACGGTGCCGTGCTGCAGGCCGGTGGGGACGCATTTTTCTTCGCCGAACAGCTCCATCCCCTGCTGCGGCAGGGCGCTGGTGCAAAGATCCCAGTCATGGGGGGTAAGGCCCAGCAGGCTGTCCCGCACGCAGCCGCCCACCACATAGGCCGCATAGCCCGCCCTGTGCAGGGTGTCCAGCAGCTCGGCCGCGCCCTTGTCCATCTGGATGGTCATGGCTGCACCTCCTCGTACTGCAGGGTGATGCTTTTGCCGTCAAAGCCGCATTCTGCCGCCGGAAAGATGCCCTGTGCCTGTTCGGCATACTCCTCCGGGTCGGTGATCATGGGGGAGTAATGGGTCAGCCACAGCCGTTTTGCGCCCGCCTGTGCAGCAAGGGCCGCGCTCTGCCCGAAGGTGCTGTGGCCCCACTGCCGGGCCTGCGCTTCCTGCTCCGGCAGCGCATAGGTGGCGTCGCAAAGCAGCAGGTCTGCATCCTGTGCCGCCTGCAAAAGTCCCGGGCAGACGGTGGTATCGCCGGAAAACACCACGCTCAATCCCCTGCGCGGGGCGCCCAGCACCTGTGCAGGCTGCACCGTTCTGCCCTCCACGGCAACGCTCTGCCCTTTCTGCAGCAGCTTCCATTGCTGCACCGGCACCCCCAGCGCCCGGGCCTGCTCCGGCGAAAATTTGCCCGCACGGGGCAGCTCCAGCCGGTAGCCAAGGCTTTTTACCCGGTGCTTTGTGGCAAACGGCACCAGCCGCGCACCGGCAGGCCAGCCCTCGCTCAGCGCATCCAGCGCCAGCGGCTGGCCCGGCATAAGCACCTGCGGCTTTACCGGATAGGGCAGCGGGCCGGTCAGTGCCCGCACAGCCGCCCAGATATCCGGCAGGCCCTCCGGACCCAGCAGGGCAAGCGGCCTTGTGCGGCCCTGCGCCCCCAGCGTCTGCAAAAGGCCCGGCAGACCAAAGATGTGGTCACCATGGTAGTGGGTCAGGCAGATGGCATCCGCCCGCATCAGGTTCACGCCTGCCCGGTGTGCCGCTGCCTGAGTTCCCTCGCCGCAGTCCCAGAGCAGGCCGTGACCGCCGCAGGCTGCAAACGCAGCCGAAAGCGCCCGGTCCGGCAGCGGCATGGTAGCAGCGGTGCCCAGCAGTGTGATGGTAAGCATAAAGATCGTTCTCCCTGTACAATGTATCTCTTAAGGTTTTATTGTACCACAGCCGGGCCGGTTGCACAATCGGTGCCTGCGGCGCATAGGATGGCCCAGCACAGCAAAAAGGGGGCAGCGGGATGAGACGCAAAAAAGGGGAGCCTTTTTCCGGCAGGCCGCACAGCGGCCTTGGATGGGTGCTGCTGCTCGCCGCACTGGCCCTGTTTCTGCTGGCCGGTGCGCCCGGCTGCATGGCCCAGCGGATGGCGTGGTCTGCCCGGGGAACGATGATCTTTCTGCCCTGCGGAGCCTGAAAAAAGGGAGCGTCCTGCCGCACAGAACGCTCCCCTTTTCATTTTCCATCCGAATACGGCAGCTGCCCGGAGACGGTCAGCACCTCGGCCAGCTCCTCCTCGGAGCGGTAACGCCACGCCGCCGTTCCCACTGCCACATAGCAGGCATCGGCACGGCCCTCCGGCGAGACTGCAAGGATCACGGTCTCACCATCGCCCACAGCGGTCACTGTGCCGTCTGTGCTCACCTGTGCCACATCCGGGTTGCTGCTGAGCCATGTCATTGCCGTGTTTTTGCCGCCTGCAGCCTGTGCGGTCAGCTTCTGGCTGGCCCCCACTGCCTGCAGCAGCATGGCGTTTTTGCTGATCCTCACACGGCCTATTTCAGAGGTGACTGTCACCGTGCAGCGCAGCACCCGCCCGGCTGTCGTCAGTGCGCTGATGACGGCCCTGCCGGAGCTTTGGCCCGTCACGGTTCCGCTGCTGCTCACCTGTGCCACGGAAGGGCTGCTGCTCACCCACTGCCGCACATAGATGAACCCTCTGTTGTTCTGTTCCAGCTTCAGCTGAGCCGAAGGCACAGGCTCCTGCTCCGTAATGGTCAGCGCCAGCTCGGTGGTGTTCAGCACCGGGCGGGCCACTGTGCTTTTGCGCACGGTCACAAGGCAGGCCGTTTTTTCGCCCCGCTCGTTGCAGGCTGTGATGGAAGCCGTGCCCTCGGAATGGCCGGTCACCTTGCCGGTGCCGTCCACCGACGCCACCGACGGTGCGCTGGACGTCCAGATCAGGAAAAAGTAATCGTTGGGTGCCTGCACCGTCAGATAGGCCACCGGGGCAGGGTCCTCACTGGTCAGCTCCAACAGCAGCTCCGAGGTGTCCAGCGTCATACCGCTGTCCGGGACCGGGTGGGCCCCGACCGCACAGACCGGCAGAGCTCCTGCCAAAAGCAGTGCCACACACAGCACGAATGCGCCAATGCCGGTCTTGAATCTTTGCTTCATGGGCTTTGCCCTCCCTGCCTGTTTCCGAAAACGTTCAAATACTCTTATCTTCGTATTATTTTACACGCAGAGCAAAACATGGTCAAGTTTTTGGGCCCTTCTGCCGTGCCGCTGGGCCGCATTTTGTGGGGAGTGCTAAAATCCGGTTTTCAATTTTGTACAAAACGCCGCCGTACCCGGGACCGGATACGGCGGCGTCTGCCTGCTTTTATCAGTAGTTGATCTTTTTCAGCTCAAAATAGCTCTGGGGGTGTGCGCACACCGGGCACTTGAGCGGTGCGGACTTGCCGATATAGGTATATCCGCAGTTCCGGCACTGCCATACCTGCTGTTCCTCGCGGGCAAACACCCTGCTGTTTTTCAGGTTGTCGGCCAACGCGCGGTAGCGCTCCTCGTGCTCCTTCTCGATCTGTGCCACCATGGTGAACAGGGCTGCGATCTGGGGGAAGCCCTCTTCTTTGGCCTCTCTGGCCATACGGGGGTACATTTCCGTCCACTCATCGTGCTCGCCGCCTGCGGCCATGTCCAGACAGGTCAGGGTATCGGGGATCGCGCCGCCGCACAGCAGCTTGAACCAGATCTTTGCGTGTTCCTTCTCGTTGCCGGCGGTCTCTTCAAAGATCGCGGCCAGCTGCTCGTAGCCTTCCTTTTTGGCCATGCTGGCAAAGAAAGTGTACTTATTGCGTGCCTGGCTCTCGCCGGCAAATGCTTCCATCAGGTTTTTCTCGGTTTTGGTGCCCTTCAGTTCCATGGTGCTCTCCTTTCAAAAACGGATCTTCTGTCAGGATCGACCGATCCCGGCTCTATCATTCAGCCCGGCGGAAATTTTTCCGCCTGCGGCTCAGGTTCTGAACAGAGTATACCATATTTCCAATGCGAAATCAAGAATAATTCCTATTTATTTTAAGAATAATTCCCACTTTCAATTGTGCTGCTTCAGGGCGCAGACTGCAATGCTCAGTGCACTCCACGCGGCCTGATACATCAGCACCGTCGCCACCGACAGCTCCCAGATGCTGCCCGCGCTGGTCAGCAGAGCCGCAATGACGATGGAGAACAGCACCGAGACCATCTGCACCGTGGTGGCACTGTTCTCCGCATTCTGGGCCTGATCTGCCGCCTGCAGGCCGCCGGTCAGGCTGGCAAAGCCCTTGAGATGGATCATGCAGCAGACGTCCGCCGGGTCGGCAGGTGCGGCCTTGATGGCATCGCACTGCTCCTGATCCAGCACCGTGACCATGCCCTCCGGCAGGCGGTACACCTCGGTGATATGCTTTGCGGTCAGGCTTGGGTCCTGACAGGTGACCATCAGCCGGATATTTTCCTTCTGCAGCACGGCAAGGCCCCGGGCCACATTGCGCCCGCCCACATACTTCAGCACGAACATTGCGTGCAGATTGCCGGAGACTGCCAGATACAGGATCTGCAGTTCCCCGTTTTTGGAGTGCTGCGCCTCGTACTCTTCATCCGGCAGCGAGACGCCCTCCTTCTCCAGATAGCGGCGGGTGCCGATGAGGATGCGGTTATTGTCGCACCAGCCCGAGAAGCCCAGTCCCCGATGCTGTTCCAGATCCTTGACCGGGAACAGGATGTCGGTGCGGTCCTCGATGATCTGACGGAACAGGCCCCGCAGAGCACCGTGGGTCTCGTTGAGCACGCTGGCCGCATACAGGATCGCACGGTCGATGCGGCCGCCCTTGAAGATGCGGATGTCCTCCAGCTGTGCGCTGTCGGTGATGAACAGGTCGTCGGCGTCGATCTGCAGCGTATCGATGCCGCCCAGCTGCTCAATGGCCTGCCAGCCGGGCACCACCGCACCCACAGCCGCAGCGGCGCGCTGCAGCCGCAGTGATGCAATGCCCGCGATGAGGGTGGAAGACAGCGGTGCACCCATGCACAGCACTGCGACCATGGCTGCAACGGCCTTGTTCCACCCGGCTCCTGCCAGCAGGAACAGCACACCGCTGAGCAAGGCAACGCCCAGCAGAATGTACGAGACCTTGCGGGCACGGCGCTCGCTGGCACGCTCGCACAGGCTCTGTTCCACAAAGCCTTCGGCATCCTGCATCGGGCGGCTCAGCAGCACCCATGGATCCTTCTGTTCCAGATCCCGTGCCAGCGCACGCAGCAGGTCCTTATCTCTGGCGCGGAAAGCGCCCTGATGCTCCACGCCATTGGTCACCAGCTCATACCCGCCCTTGACCGCTGCCAGCATCACCCGGCTGCCCAGCAGGGCAAGGAACAGGCCCAGCGCCGCCATGCCGCTGAGCAGAGAAATGCCCGTGGTGCCGCGGTAGACATTGGCGTTCAGCATTGCCGTCACGGCCTGCAGCATCGCCGCCGCTGCAGCCAGAGCCGGCATCGTATCGGCCGAGGGACGCCCGCGCAGGCCGGTCAGGCCGTCCCGCAGGACCGGGAAGCCCACGCACAGGCTTGCCGCCAGCAGCAGCAGGTTTGCGCCGTAGAATGCCGCCGGAGCTGCATCCGGGTCCAGCGCGGCCATCGCGGGCAGCAGCCCGTCCGACACCAGCCCAAAGTGCAGCAGCACCACGGCCAGAATGCCGCCCAGTACGCAGCGCAGCGTCAGCTCGGCGCTCATGCGGTGCAGCTTTTCCGCTGTCGCCTCCGGGCCCTGCAGCTCGCTCTCCGGCTCCTCAGCCAGCGGCGCAGGCTCCCCGGCTTCCGGTTTCTGTTCCGGCTGAGGCGCAGCCTCTGCCTTTGCCTGCGGCTCTGCTGCCGGGGCTTCGCCGTCCAGCGGCAGCAGCGGCAGGCTCATGGTGTCCTCTTTTGCAGCGGGCGCATCTGCCGGGGCCGAGGGGGCCTGCGGCTTTTCTTCGTCCTCTGCACGGCCAAAGAAATCGATCACCGGCTTTTTGCGTTCCGGTCTCTTTTTTTCCTTCGGCTGCAGGTCGGCATCCGCTTCCTTCACCGACGCAAACACGGCAGCGGGCAGCGGCGTGCCGCTTTCTTCTTTTTTACGTTCAGGAGCAGTTTCCGGCTGTGCTGCCGGGGCTGTTTCCTCTGCCTGTGCCGTCCGGGTCGGCGCGGCTGCGCCGGGAGCGGGCTTTTTCTCGCTCAGGCCATTGATCATGGCCTTGAGCTGAGCCATTTCCTGCTGCTCCTGTTCCTCCTGCGGCAGAAGCACCTCCGGTGCATTCTTGGGATTGCGAGAGGTTTTTGCCTCACTGCGCTGCCCGGCAGGCTCTGTCACCGGGGCCGCGCTCTGTCTGGGCGGCTCCGGCTCCTTTGCAGGGGCAGGGGCCGGGAGATCCACCCTGAGCGGTTCTGCATCCTCCGCTTCCGTCTCCAGAAGGGGCCACGGGGCCAGCTCCCGCTCCGGGTCTGCCGCAGGCTTCAGCATCAGTTCCAGATCTGCTTCCTGCTCCGGCTGGGCATCCCCGCCCAGCACCACCTCACCGGTGGGCATTTCCTGCGGCTCTGCTGCCTGGGCTTCCTCCTGATCTGCCTTGCCGCGGGCAAACAGGCCAAACCGCTTCTGCGGCTTTTCCTCCGGCAGTTCTTCATCCCGCCGGGTCATTTCATCCGGGATGTTCACCGCCGTGGTGCTGAAAAAAGAGCGGAACTTTTCATCCTTGGTCATTGCCTGATTGTTATTTTTATCCTTCGGCATTCTTGTCCCTCCTGTAAATATCGTTGAGGTTCCGGCCTTTGTACCGGTTTATGCCTGCTGTGCTGCGCGCTGGGACTGGATCTCGTACAGGATGATGCCCGCAGCCACCGACACATTGTAGCTGTCCACACCGGTGCCGGATGCCGCCATATCCAGACGCACCACACCGTCGCACAGCTTCTTGACCAGCTGGGAAACGCCGCTGCCTTCACTGCCCAACACCAGTGCGATGGGGCCGGTGAGGTTGTTCCTGCGCAGGGACACGCCGTCCATATCCGCGCAATAGACGAACACGCCCTGATCCTTCAGGCGGCGGATGGTCTCGCCGATGTTGGCCACACGGGCCACCGGCAGACGCTCTGCTGCGCCCGCGCTGGACTTGATAACGGTGGGCGTCACCGATGCACCGCCGCGCTTGGGGATCACGATCCCGTGGGCACCGCACAGCAGAGCGCTGCGCATCACTGCGCCCAGATTGTGCGGATCCTCGATGCCATCGCTCAGCACCAGAAAAGGTGCCTCGCCCTTGGCCTTGGCTGCTGCCATCAGGTCATCCACCGTCACATACTCGATCTCGCTGGCAAATGCAGCCACACCCTGATGGCTCTCGGTGCCGGTCATCAGGCGCAGCTTGTTGGGATGCACCCGCTTGACCGTGGCACCCGCCTCCTTGGCCAGCGCCGTATAGTAAGCCGCCACCGCCGGAGCCAGACCCTCGGCAATGAGCACGGTATCCACGCCGGAGCCGCTCTTGAGCAGCTCGGTCACAGGATTTTTGCCGTAAACAAGGCTCTCGTTTTTCTGCGTGTTCTCCTCCGGGCTGCGGCGCGGACGGCGCGGCTGATTCTTTTCTTCCATTGTATTTTCTCCCTTTCTTTGTATTGCCGGAACGTGCTGCGTACACCCTCCAAAAGGTGCGCGGCATCCTGCACTGCGCACCCATAGCATTTCCATATGATAACTCATTTTGAAGTATAACATATGCCGCCTTTGTTTGCCAGTAAATCACCATTTTTTGTTCCTGACCGGCAAAAGTTTTCACACCCTGTTCACGGTCTGCCGCATTTTCCGCTTTGGCAGGCCGCGCTCCTTTTTGCAGAAATGTTTTGCCGCACAGGTGCATCTTCGCCCGGCTGCTGCACAAACGTCCTCTGTTTTGCCGATGAGAAAAGTTTTCCACAAAAATGTGGTATACAATCCGTAAAGGGCCGATCACTTTTTCCACATGTTGAAAACCCGGTGGAGAAAGTTCAAAAGTCCTGTTTTAAAGCCTGTTTTACGGGTGGAATTCCACACTTTCCACCGTGTTTTCCACATTCCGGTTCGACCTGTTTGTTTTTCTTGCGTACAGTTTGTAAAATACAAGTCGGAAATATGACAATTTTTTGAACTGCATTCTGTCCGGTTTTGCCAGATCTTCCAATATCATTTTGACGAATGTGGATCTATGTTGAAAATTCGTCCTTTTGCTGTTTTCCCGCCGCGCGGCTTCATGTTGCAGATTTTATGGAATATTGTTGTTTTTTGTTCTGTGCTGACCCTTTCTGACGGAAAGTTTCCTTCCCCGCAGGGATCGATTTTCCGCATTGTTGCAGGAAAAAAGCCCGTTTGGATTGATTTTAGGCGCTGTTTGGGGTATACTAACCCTGTAAGTTCGTTAAGACGTGCACAAAGCAGGCACGAAACGAGCAAGGCCCCAATGATTTTGTGGAGGTAATGAATAATGTTGGTAAATGCAACCGAAATGCTGATCAAAGCACGTGATGGCCACTATGGTGTGCCTCAGTTCAACATCAACAATCTGGAGTGGACCAAGTCTGTCCTGACCGCCTGCGAGGAAATGAAGAGCCCCGTGATCCTGGGCGTTTCCGAGGGTGCTGGTAAGTACATGACAGGTTTCAAGACCGTCGCTGCCATGGTCAGCGCTATGGTCGATTCCATGGGCATCACCGTTCCCGTTGCCCTGCATCTGGATCACGGCACCTATGAGGGCTGCAAGGCCTGCATCGAGGCCGGCTTCTCTTCCATCATGTTCGATGGCAGCCACTACTCCATCGAAGAGAATGTGGAAAAGACCAAGGAGCTGGTGGCTCTGGCACACGCTAAGGGCCTGAGCATCGAGGCAGAGGTCGGTTCCATCGGCGGCGTCGAGGACGGCGTTGTGGGTGCCGGCGAGATCGCAGACCCCGAGGAGTGCGCAAAGATCACTGCTCTGGGCATCGACTTCCTGGCTGCCGGCATCGGCAACATCCACGGTGTCTACCCGGCAAACTGGAAGGGTCTGGACTTCGAGGCTCTGGACCGCATCCACAAGGCCACCAATAACATCCCTCTGGTCCTGCACGGCGGCACCGGCATCCCCGACGAGATGATCGCTAAGGCCATCAGCCTGGGCGTTTCCAAGATCAACATCAACACCGAGTGCCAGCTGGTGTTTGCTGAGGCCACCCGCAAGTACATCGAAGAGGGCAAGGATCAGCAGGGCAAGGGCTTCGACCCCCGCAAGCTGCTGGCTCCCGGCGCAAAGGCCATCGAGGCCAAGTGCAAGGAGAAGATCGAGCTGTTCGGCTGCGCAGGCAAGGGCTAAGCAGAAGCTCGTATCGTAACCGGTACACCACCCAATAAAGTATGCGGCCCCGTCACGTTGAATGCTCAACGCGGCGGGGCCGCTTTTTATTTTATATGCGAGCACTCAGACGTGGGTCTTTTCCATATAGCCAGAAATGGATTGCATACAGCCCAGCACCCAGAAGGAGGCAAAAAATCGAATAGCTAAGGATCGGAAGCCGTAGCAGTACAATCTTACCCGCGATCTGGGTAAAGAACCAGCCCGTTCCATACAGAATCACGATATAAAGCACCAGCCATGCAGCATATTTCAGCCAATGCTCCCGCGGCGGAAAGCCCACCTGCTCCATCATCCGGCGGAACAGTATGCAAAACGCGGTCAATGCAACAGCTAACTGTATCAGATAGCCTACCGAAAGCTCAAAGACCCACTCTCCAATAATCGGATAGATCAGCAACCCTTCAATCCCCCACCCAAAAAAGAAATACAGAGGTGCAACATACCAGAAGTAATCCCCGGCTCTCAGTGTTTTCAAGCTGGGCTTGACCTCTTCCACAAAGGTCTTTGCGTCCGAAATCGAATGAAACAGTTCCTGATTTTCCTTGTTGGCTTGGATTGCAATATCAAGCAAATCGCTGCGCACAAGTTCGATACCACAGAAGTCCCAGCTGACCCGGCGAAGATAACGAATCACTTCTTTAAGCTGCTCCTGACTTTTTTCAGTCAGCAACTCGGTACGCATCCGGTTTGTTTTTCGCAATGCAAAATACTTATTCATCTGGCTCCTCCTTAAAAATTTTTTCCACCAGCTGGCAGAGCTGGCTCCAATCCTGCTGGAACTCAAGAAGTGCCTGCCTGCCTTCTTCCGTTACGACGTAATATTTTCGGCTTGGTCCCTTGGGAGAAGGTCTGCGTTCCACCGTGACCTTTCCCTGTTGCTCCAAGCGCAATAGCAGCGGATAGAGCGTGCTCTCGCTCAAGTCAGAAAATCCGACCTGTTTCAGATGCATCACGATTTCATAGCCATAGGTCGGCTCATGATCAATCAATTTCAGTATACAATATTCCAGAACGCCCTTTAAAAGTTGTGCATTGTTTTCCATAAGTCCTCCTCTCCGCTAGTATGTAATGCGTAGTAGCTTATCTACATTGTATTACATAGTAGTTCTTCTGTCAAGTCCTGGCCTATTGGCATTACAACCAAAAATCATGCCATATTTTTATGCAACAAAAAAGCCCTAAGACTTTCATCTCAGAGCTTTCTGTTCAAGTCGGCGACTA